>Ga0075566_121_pt1 | contig 5173 bp, 7 predicted proteins | sample RifGroF2_FD_68152 | JGI IMG/M metagenome (GOLD analysis project Ga0075566, IMG submission 68152) | candidate division TM6 bacterium GW2011_GWF2_37_49 | reverse complement strand
GAGAAAGCAAGATTTATCACTAATTGCTTCATCGCTTGATTCATATTATTCCGATAACAAAAGCCATCCGCTCTCTAGTAGTTTTGCGTCTGCTGATACTGTTCTGTCTACTTTGGCAACATTGAACTACCTGAATACTATCCCCAAAGATCCAACTGGAAGTGGCAGCTACCAATATAGGTCTGATAGTTATCAATATAAAATAGTAACTGCAGCATCTAAGGCAGAAACGATAAAGGATCTGGGTAGCCTTACTTGTCAGGATACGAAACTTGTAAAATTGGCGGGAGATTTTTGTGACCCGGTTGACAGGACAAGATTGCAAGTCTCTTCATCCGCAACAGCATTGAATTGGTAATGATTGGCATAGATATAAAGGTATTTAAATGAGATCCGATATTGCAACAAGATCAAAGATCTATTTTAGGGGTTTCACCCTTATAGAATTGCTGGTGACAATTTCTATTATAATGTTGATGGCTTTGATTGGTATCCCTTCTTTTTCTAAATACGGCAAGGAGATGGCATTCAAGCAAAAAAATTCTGAAATCGAGACTCTAATTAATCAGGCTAATGTGTCTGCTATGAATCCAGAAAAAGGGGTAGTCAATTACAGTATTGAATTAGATTTTTCGGACGATACTTTAAGCGTTAGCGACTCTAACGGGAAGATAATTAAGGTGGTAAAAGCACTGAGAAACCAAAGCATTAATCAAATTGACGACATTAAAGAGTTGCGTTGCTTTGTTCCAAAAGGCGACTGCGTGTATGTTAAAAATGATAACAGTGTAGTGGTAATCACTAGCACATTAGTTAATTTTTTTAGTCTAACTGATACAAATATTGGAGAGACAGAAACTTTCAAAATTTCTTCTAACCCATTTAAGGTTATTAAAAATGAGCCATAAAAAATATCAAAAAGGTTTTGGGTTACTTGAAGTGCTGGTATCAGTAGTGATAATTATCACTATACTTTCGGCCATGGTTTTTATTGGCAGGTCTTCTTTGAATAACAGTCAATATGCTCAAGAAAGAGCACAAGCAATATACTTAGCACAAGAAGGGATAGAAATCATTCGACAGATGAGGGATAGTAATTGGATTGATGGTGACAATACTACTGAATGGAATTCGTGGGATTATGATGGAAACTTGTTCTCAGAAGTCCAGGACGGTAGATGTTATAAGATCAATGATATTATAACATCTCCTCTTTCTTCACCTTATTACGGTAGACACAACATGGTGTATACCAATCTTTCGAACAAGGGTGCATGCAAGAATGCACTGAAGGATCCTACTAAAACAGGCGAGTGGGGTAAGCGCACGGTAAATAATCTGGATTACTACAGAAATGTTTTTATCGAAAATGTTAGTGGAAACTGCTTATGCAAATTCAGCTTACAAAATAACGGTTTTTGTCCAATGGATAAATCGAGGATCTTATAGAAAAGAACCAGTTGAGGTTTCAGAGATCATTACCAATTGGAGACCTGATTATTAATTAGTTTATGGTCTTATAGACATGTCAAACACAAAACCAAACAAGATTACAAAAGGGTTTACTTTAATAGAAATACTGATAGCATCTTCTATTTTTGCTATTGCGCTTGTCTTCACTACAGCGACTATTTCACAGGGAGGATCATTCTATTCTAAGCTGAAAGCTCAGAAATCTACATCGGAAGACACAAGGAAAATTGCAGACATGTTGAGCAGAGACATAAGAGCTGCGAATACTGGTTTTTCTTATACTTTTAATCCTGCTAATCCTTCGGATGTTACTGAATACAGCTACGGACTAGCTTTGTTGTCCTGTCGTTCACTATGCACTAGTACTTATAATCCGTCAGCTCCTTCAGTAATGATTACCAATGATTTTAATATTAATAGTAATGCACTAGTTGTCGGTATAAAATCAGATAATATAATTAGTTATAATGTATATTATTCAAAGTATTCCCAATACACTCCTGTTTTTACTGGTCCGACCGGAATTTATTTCAAAAGCTTTTCTTCTTTGCCTACTCTTGATCAAATAGCAAACATTACAACAAGTAGCAATTTACTTTCCGACGCTAAAAATGACGCTGCTGTTAGTTTTGCTGGATTTACCCCTGGTTGGTCCGTTAAAGCACAGCCCTTTGTGAAATTTAGAATTGAATCAAAAACAAAAAACTTTGACAATTTACCAGTTCCACAAAGATCGTATAACATTATTGAATCTATGGTAGTAACAAGGAATTATGAAAAGTAATTGCTTTAATTTCTTTTTTGAGCTAAAAATATAGTAGTCTATTAAAAGGAAAATCATGAATAAAATAATATTTTCTGGTGTTCAGCCAAGTGGCAACATTCATATAGGTAACTACCTCGGAGCAATCAAACAGTGGGTAGATCTAAGTAATGATTTTGAAGAATCAATCTACTGTATTGTAGACCTTCATGCGATAACGGTTCCTCAAGACCCGAAAGAATTGAGAAAAAAAATATTAGAAGTAGCAGCTCTTTACATTGCTTGTGGTATTGATCCAAAGAAATCTTCCATATTTGTTCAATCTGACCGACCAGAACATTCTGAATTAACTTGGATTTTAAACTGTAATGCCAGAATTGGTGAGCTTTCTAGGATGACACAATTCAAGGATAAATCCGGGAAAGACCAGGAAGGCGTTTCTATTGGACTGTTCGATTATCCTGTTCTAATGGCAGCTGACATATTGCTTTACGGTTCAACCCATGTGCCAGTTGGAGAAGACCAAAAGCAACATGTCGAGCTAACAAGGGACTTGGCACAGAGGTTTAATGCGAAATATGGTCAAACTTTTACTGTCCCTGAGCCAATTATCAAGAAAGAGACAGCTAGAATAATGGGCCTTGACGATCCTACTAAAAAGATGAGCAAGTCAGCTGCTTCTCCATTTAACTACATTGCGATGAATGATAGCCCTGATATTATTGGACAAAAAATCAAACGAGCAGTAACTGATTCTGGGACAGATATCAAGTCTGGGTCAGATAAACCAGCCATGACTAATTTGTTAAATATATATTCTGAGATGAGTGGGCAATCGATCAGTCAGATTGAAAGTGATTTTTCCGGAAAAGGTTATGGCGAGTTTAAAGAGAAACTAGCCGAAGTTATCGTTGCTTACCTTCGTCCAATTCAAGAAAAATATTCAAAGTTGATTTCTGACGAAGAAGGATTAATTGAAATTCTAAGTGAAGGTAGCCGACGGATTGCTCCTATGGCACAAAAGACTTTGCAAGAAGCGAAAAGCAAGATAGGCCTCGGAGTTAAAAGATAATGTCACAGTTATACTTAAATACAGACGGAGGATCAAGAGGCAACCCAGGTCCGGCAGCTATAGGTGTAGTTTTCTTGGACGATAAGGGTAATCAAATTCATACGCACAAAGAATTTATTGGCCATGCGACAAATAACGAAGCAGAATATTGTGCTATTATAAAAGCCCTTGAGATACTTTCTAAAAGTAAGTGGGCGGAAGAAAATAAAAAAACCGGAAAGGTGATATGCCGACTGGATAGTCAGCTTGTTGTCGAACAGGTGTTGGGGAGGTATAAAGTTAAAAAGGACCATATCTTTCAATTTGTTTCTAAAATTAATAATCTTATCAACAATCTCGATCTCCAATTACAGTTTATGTATGTACCGCGCGAGGAAAACAAAATAGCGGATAAGCTGGTGAATCAAGCACTGGATGAGGTACTAAAAAATGCTGACGATAAAAGTAAAAGTATTAACTAATACAAAAGAAGAATCCATCGAGCAGTTATCCAGCGGAGAATACAAGATCAAAACACGATCAAAGCCGATAAGTGGCGATGCTAATTGTAGTATTATAAGAATTATATCCAAACATTTTAAAGTGAAAGAAAGAGATATCTCCATTAAAATTGGCCAAAGATCAAATTCTAAAATAGTTCAAATAGAAGATGGCATTGAAAAATAAGGCATTTGACATTTTTTTAGTACTATTGCCATTTTTGATAATAATGGTTAGTTTGTCGGTGATCTACAGCTTAGTAGTCAATACTTCTGATTCTGGGCTGACATTAAAGCAGGGGATTTCTATTGTAATTGGATTTGTCTTGATGACCTTGATGTCTTTTACTGATTACCGTTTCTTTAGGGGAACAGCCTGGATATTCTATGTTGTAACATTATTGTTATTGTTATACGTTGATTTTTTCGGTTTTGCTGCTGGTGGAGCAATGCGTTGGATAAATTTAGGCTTTTTTCAGCTGCAACCTTCAGAACTAGCAAAGATATTTTTGATTCTAGCTCTGGCATCATTTTTTTCCCAAAAGGTGACTAAGCTTGCACTGAAGGACATATTTGTCTCCTTTTTTATATTATTGCCCTCTCTTGCCCTAGTTTTAAAAGAGCCAGATTTGGGTACAGCATTAGTTTTGTGTTTTATTTACTTGATTATGCTTTTGGTCGCTCGTCCCTCAAAAAAACAGATATATTTAATATTCAGTGTGCTTCTAATCACCGTTGGAATTTTCCTATTATCTGCTTATAATATCAAGCCGTTTAATCGATTGCTTCACGATTACCAGCGTCACCGGGTGCAAATATTTATCAAGCCTGACCTTGACCCTTACGGAAAGGGATATCATGTCCGACAAGCTCAAATAGCGATTGGTGCAGGAGGCGTGTACGGAAAGGGGCTTGGGAAGGGAAGCCAAAGTCAGCTGCAATTTTTGCCAAAACCTCATACCGATTTTATCTTTTCAGGTATTGCAGAAGCTTACGGTTTTTTTGGCGCCGGCGTCTTCCTCTCCTTGTTTATTTTTTTGATTATGAGAATTATTTCGATTGCAGAATTGGCAAGAGATAACTTCGGCATGTTTATCTGTTTTGGCTTAGTTGCTATGCTTATCTTCCAAACAATAATCAATGTCGGGATGAACCTTGGCTTAGCTCCTGTTACTGGAATTCCGTTGCCATTTTCAAGCTACGGCGGTTCTGCAATGGTGGCTTACTTATTTTTAATTGGACTAGCTCAAAGTATATTTATAAGACATAAAAAGATTACTTTTTAGCAAGAAGGTATTGACTTTTTCAACTGTTATGGTATCCTAAAATAAGTAAGACCGTCGGTCTTTTTTAGATTACGCAGATTTTATAATTCGAAGCGCTAGG
>Ga0075566_105_pt1 | contig 124274 bp, 95 predicted proteins | sample RifGroF2_FD_68152 | JGI IMG/M metagenome (GOLD analysis project Ga0075566, IMG submission 68152) | candidate division TM6 bacterium GW2011_GWF2_37_49 | reverse complement strand
CCTCAGATTTTAATTTGATGATTAAATCCTTCTGAGAGAGTACATTTTTTTTGTAGATCAGACTAGATCAGATGTTCTCAATTTTTGAGGAAGTCCTGTGAATAGCCGCATGCGAAAATCCATAGTCGATGTATCAATCTGCCTATGCATGTTTTGAAATGGAGCAATGTTTGGTAGATTTTAAAATTAGAATGGTATAAAAGACTCTTCAGCCTCAGATGAAAATGAGATTGATGTTTGGGTAGGATCTTTAACATTGTATCTATTTTTGCGTTAGGCTAAGCAACATCAGAAAGTTGTCGAATTTCAGCTTAGACTAAGCCATTACGTTTTTGAAAAAATATGTTATCTAGACGCGAATTACGATTGCATCGAAACCGAATATCATCGATGTTAATTCTAAGAAATTCCATTGGCTCTTTTTTAATAAAATTTTCATAAACATTTAATAAGTTTTCTCGCTGTTGCGGAAACTCTAATATTTTAAGAGCTTCATCAATAGAAACCCATTTAAAAGCATCATGCTCCGATGTAGAAAGTTTCACATGTTGCTCACTTTCAATAAACGCAACAAAAACAGGATTTGTCATTATTATATCACGCTCCGCATCATAATAAACTTCAACAGTATTTGCTGAATAAAAACGTACCGGCATGAGGCCTGTCTCCTCAAATACCTCTCTTAACGCAGTTTGACATGCTGTTTCACCCTTATCCATTCCACCACTTACCATTTGCCAATTTCCATATAAATACTTGCTACAACGTCTTAGCAAAAGACATTTACAATTTTCAAAATTCGAATCCACTTTTAACACAAAGGCCATAATCCCACTTGGTTTAAGCATTTTGATCTCCCGAGTTTTATTACATAAAACGTAAATCAAAGTAGTTGTAATTTTTTGTTCCGGCAAACAAATAAGATAATACAAGTTAGCACATATTTAAAAAGAAAAAAAATATATTAAGACTAGATGAGACAAATGGAACGTAATCTGTGAAAATTTTTATTAAAAATTTCATCATATCGAGTTTTTGCAACTTCTCAAAAATTCATTAGCCAATCACGACCCAATCAGTGCCAGCAGGCCGCATCTAAAAAATTATCATTTTCTCGATAGACCTTATGAAATCGACATTGTAGCGTGTGGCAATGATGTATGAACGTGTTGGTCGTAGTTTTGAATGCTAGCTTTGAAGCTAATAAAAAAAGCCCCACGACTTAAAGGCTTGGCGGCTTCTTTTATTTTATAAAAACTCTTCTGAGTTTTTATAGTTTTGGAAGTGGTCTAATTTCCACAAGGCTTTTAATGCCCAATTCTTTAAGTTGCGATTCATCGACAGTCGAAGGGTTTTCCATCATCAAGCAAGAACCTTTGTTTGTTTTTGGAAACGCAATCACATCACGCATTGAATCTGTGCCTGCAAAGAACATGATCAATCGGTCGATACCAAAAGCTATTCCGCCATCCGGTGGGTATCCAAATGTTTGAGATTCCAGCAAGAACCCAAATTTTCGCTTGGCATCTTCTTCGTTTATACCAATTTTTTCAAATACTTTTTTTTGCACGATTGGATCGTGAATTCGAATAGATCCGCCGCCAAGTTCTTCGCCGTTGTAGACTAAATCGTACGCCCTGGCTTTGACTTTTGCGATGTCAATATTTTCCCAGTTTTGCTCAGGGCTTGTGAATGGATGGTGCTTTGCTGCCCATTTTTGATCCTCTTCGCTCCACTCAAACATCGGAAAATCAGTAACCCAGAACATTTTATGTTCATTTTTATTTATCAGGTTCAACGCCTTGCCAAGTCCAAGCCTGAGCTGGCCAAGAATGGTCCAAGACGTATCGTAATTGCCAGCGATTATAAACAACGTGTCTTGCTGGGTAAGCCCTGGGATAGCTATTTTTGCTAGGTCGAAGAAGTTATCTGGCAATGATTTGGCAATCGGTGAGTCAAGAGCGCCAGATTCCTTCCAGCGAATTGTTATTAAACCTTTGCCACCGAGTTCTTTGGTCACAAGCTCGATCCACGAGTCTATTTCTGATCTACTAAATTTTTTGTTTTGTACGCAAATGCAGCCGACTTTGCCATTTTCGCCAATTATTTTTGATAGCGTATCACTGTTAAGATTTTTAAATAGATCAGTCAAATCCATGATCTCAAGGCCGAAACGCATATCCGGCTTATCATTTCCATATTTTGAGAATACCTCATCGTAGGAGTATCGTTTGAGTGGTAATTCAAGATCGTGTTTTAAAAATTTTGACCACAATTCTTTGAACAATTTTTCGCATAGATCCTGAATGTCCTGTTCATCTATAAACGACATTTCAATGTCAAGCTGCGTAAATTCGAGTTGACGGTTTGCTCGCAAAGCTTCATCTCGAAAACAGCGTGCGATTTGAAAATAACGTTCAATGCCCCCAGTTATTAAAAGCTGCTTATAAAGCTGTGGTGATTGTGGTAATGCATAAAATGTGCCTTGTTGTATGCGACTTGGAACCAAAAAGTCGCGAGCGCCTTCTGGTGTACTCTTTGATAAAATAGGCGTCTCTATCTCATAAAAACCATGCTTATCAAAATAATTTCTGATGGTGTGCAAAACATCGTGCCTGAGCTTTATAATGTCATGCATTTGTTTGCGACGTATGTCAAGATAACGGTATTTCAGCCTTAGCTCTTCAGAAACTGTGGCTTCGCCATCCAGTTGAAATGGAAGAGTTTCCGATTCATTAAAAATTTGTAGGCCGATGACTTTAAGCTCATATTTGCCGGTACTAATTTTAGGATTGACAGCGCCTTGCCTGTTAATAACAGTTCCAGTAACACCTATCACAAATTCAGTTCTCAACTTGTGTGCCAGTTCCATGATTTCGAATTGCAATGTTGGATCAAATACCAGCTGCATTAATCCAGAGCGGTCGCGTAAATCAACAAAGATTAAACCGCCAAGGTCTCTGCGACGATTAACCCATCCAGCAAGGCATACTTCCTGATTCAAATACGATTCATTGATTTCATAACAAAACATGGTTCGTTTAAAATTTTTCATATTAATCTTTCTGCTGAAGTTAAATTTTTATTGTTTTTATAACAATATACAGTAATCCCAGGTTGCATAGCTGGAAATTGGATTATCAAAATCAAAACATTCACAAATTTTTGCTTGTTCAAAATCTGAAAAAGACTTCCATGTTGTTGCTAATTCAGGAATTCTATTAAAAAGCTTTTGAATAATTTGTTTTTTAAATACTCTGTTTTGATCAGAGAAATCGCATAAGCCTTTCAATGCCAAAATTAAAACTATTTTTATTGGATCTGATACTCTTTCATATATTATTAAATTTCCGATATTTGCTTCAACTTGCGTTGGGCTATAAACAGCTAAAAATGATTTTCCAGGACCATACTTCATGGTAGAATTATTTGTGGATGGAATAACAAGCGGCATATCATCACCGCGAAAACTAATTGGAGTAGCGATCCTATTTTCAATAGATTCATGACAAACTCCAATTGTTCCATTATCTTCAATGGTCAAATAATACTCTCTTGTTATACAATCTACCGTACCAGTACATTCAAAAGTTGATGTTTCGAAAATATAAGTAAAATTTGTCTCCAAATCCAGGAAAGCAAACAATTTGTCATTCGCGTTAAAAATCATTTGTTTCGGACATTTTATATCTGTTCTGAGAGTTAATTTTTCCAAATAAATGAATGGTAGGTATTGAGCTGAAAAAATTTTGTCTGATAATTCATAAATCAAGTCTGAAAGCCAAAAAACGCTCATAGGGTATGGGTTTTCGCCTGACAACTCATTCTGAAGTTGCACAATAAATTGTTCTTGCCCAACTATTTTTATAAAGCCTTTAATATGTTCAGCTCCTATCTCTTGATCACACTCAATGTTTGGCAAATTCAAAGTCATTGCGCTTATATTTTGACTAACTAAACATGTGGCCATTAAAAAAAAAACAGTTTTTAAATTCACGAGATTCCTTTTTACTGATTTTTAATCCACTCGACTAACAACGTTTCAAAATTCTTATCCAAAGTTTGACCTCCACCTTGAATTGATTCGTTATTTCCACCACCACGCAGTCCAAATTTTTCCTTCAAAAAATCGGCTAACAACTTTAAATTAACTTTGATGCTTGCTTTTTGACTTTGAAATGCAAAGTAGCTGAATTGTTCGGCGTTTGAAGGCTTATTAATTACAAAATAAAATCCTGGGCTACGTTTTTCCAAGTCTGTGCAGATTGTGCGCAGTTCTTGTGCTGGCACATCTTCAAGCTCAAGATACAAAAATGGGACTTTGCCAACTTCTTGAATATTTGCCTCCCACGCAGGCATTTTGTACAGCAACAACTTTTTGTTCAGCTGCTTGATTTGTGTTATGGCGTCTTGATGTTGCTCTTGATATTTTGTTACAGCGTCAGACACATGTTCAAATTTTACCTTAAATTTTTCACTCAATTTTTTTACAACATCAAATGTTTGCTGAAACATTGTCACAGCATGATGGCCTGTGATGGCCTGAATTCTACGTGTACCCGTCGACAAAGCCGTTTCGCTCGTTATCTTAAAGCAACCAATCACGCCTGTGCTTTGTGCGTGCGTTCCACCGCAAAGTTCAGCGGAAAAGCCAGGAACCAAAACCACTCGAACATTTTCTGGATTATATTTCTCACCAAAAAATGCGGTAACTCCAGCTTGCCGAGCCTTGTCTAGCGTCGTGTTGTAAATATTAGTTTTAATATCTTCCTGAATTTTTTGATTGATCAAAGTTTCGACTTGATGTATTTCTTCTTGCGTCAAAGCTTGATTATGCGAGAAATCAAATCTTAAATAGTCTGCGCAAACATACGATCCAGACTGCTTTATATGTGCGCCTAAAATTTGCATCAAAGCGGCCTGCAGCAAATGTGCTGCCGTATGGTTTTTGACTATGCTATTTCTTGAACAAATATCAACGACGCAAACTGCGTCGTCACCAATTTTAATATCTGCAATTGTTGCGGTTTCGGCTTTTAATGAGATTTTTGCTGCAGTTGTTGGGTTATTTACTGAACCAACTTTTTGCAATTCAATAACAGGCAATGCATGCCCATGAACAGTTATCCAACCCTTATCGCTAACCTGTCCTCCAGATTCAGCATAAAATGGAGTTTTTTGCATCACCAACCAAGAGGTTTGATCATCATTTTTATGAATAAATAAAATTTTACTTTTTGATTCATGTGTCTCATAACCAACAAATTCGGAAGATATGTTTTCAGGTAAATCAAAAATAGATTTATCGTAAACAAGCTTTTTGCCTGAGCTTTCGCGTTGCTTTTGCATCTCTGCTTCAAATTCTTTGTTGTCAATGATAAAACCCTGTTCGCGTGCAAGAAATTGCGTTAACTCGAATGGAAAACCGTAGGTATCGTATAATTTGAATACTTGCTTGCCGGAAAAAAACGACAGTCCCTCTTGTTTGTTTTCTGCCAGATATTTATCAAAAATATTTTGGCCCTGTATCAGGTTTGTTGCAAACTTTTCTACTTCGCTGTCCAAAACCGAAAGAATCAATTGTTTGTTTGTTTCAAGCTCTGGATAGACATTTGACATCTGATTGATCAATTTTTGCGAAAGATTTGAAATCAATTTTGGGCTGTCAGAAAGTTTACGTGCAAACATTGCAGCACGACGGATAATTTTACGCAAAACGTAACCGCGGCCGTCATTGGAAGGCGAACATCCGTCGGCTATCAAAAATGATGCCGATCTGATGTGCTCTGCTAAAACTCTGAAAGAGGCTTTTAAATTTTCAGGAGATTTGGTATACGAAAAATTTGTTAATTTTTCTATCTCTTCGATCAAAGATGTGAATACATCGGTATCAAAAACGGTTTCTTTGCCTTGAACTATCATGCAAAGCCGCTCTAGCCCCATGCCGGTGTCTACGCCTTTTTTATCCAGCGGGTTGAGCTGGCCATCGGCTTGTCTGTTAAACTGCATGAAGACCAGGTTCCAGATTTCTACAAATCGGTCGCAATCACAACCTGGACTGCATTGTTTGCTGCCGCAGCCTTTTTCGGTACCTCGGTCAACATAAATTTCTGTACATGGACCGCAAGGCCCTGTATCGCCCATCTGCCAAAAATTATCTTTTTCTCCAAGTCTTGAAATTCTTGATTCTGGCAAACCAATAACCTTATTCCAGATCTCAAATGCTTCATCATCTGTTTTAAAAACTGTTGCGTAAAGCTTGTCTGCTGGAAGGCCTACATCCTTGGTCAAAAATTCCCAAGCAAAACCGATAGCCTCTTTTTTAAAGTAATCTCCAAACGAAAAATTGCCCAACATTTCAAAAAATGTTAAGTGGCGGGCAGTGAAGCCAACTTGCTCCAGGTCGTTGTGCTTGCCACCGGCGCGGACACATTTTTGAGAGGTTGTCGCTCTTTTGTATGAGCGAGTCTCTTTACCCAAAAAAATATCTTTAAATTGGTTCATTCCAGCGTTTGTAAAAAGCAGAGTTGGATCTTCGGCCGGAATTAATGATGAGCTTGAAACAATAGTGTGACCGTTTTTGGCAAAATAATCTAAAAATTTTTTGCGCAGTTCAAATGATTTCATGGCTATCCCAATAAAAAATACGAACTTAACTAAGTTCTAAGGTTAAAAAAACATCAGCTAGAATAGCGTATCATTTTTTTTGCGGCAGTAAATCAACAATTTAAAACCCCCAGCTGTTAACTCAGCTGGGGGTGATTTTTTATTTGCTATGACAACTATCTTTGTGCAGTTGTGGAGTACCCTGCTTGCGATACTTTATCCGATGAATAATCTTTAGGCGCTGGAGGTGCGCTTGGTGTTGGAAGCGGATCATTAATTACATAGCTAGGATTATATGCTGGTGGAGTTGGAAATAATGACTCGTATGACGGTGGTTGATCGTCTGAATAATTTTGTGGTGCTGGAGGTGCGCTTGGTGTTGGAAGTGGCTCGTCGATTATTTGGTAAGGATTATAAGCCGGTGGGTTTGTCGCGGTCGAAGGGGTCTGAGTTATCCCGGTTTGTTGATTTAATTTTTGCTGTTGCAACGCTCTTTCTTGAGCCAATTTTTGATCAAGAAGGTCTTGTTCATGTTTTCTACGATCTTCAGCCTTTTTTTCTTCTAAAAGTTGTTTTTCCCATGCTAGTTGTCTTTCTTGAGCTAGACGCGCACTTTCACGTCTATTTGCTTCAGCTATTTTTTCTCGTTCTAACGCTTGTTGCCTTTCAAAGCGCTCTTGCTCAAGCTTTATTTGATGTTCTCTTTCAAGATGCTCTTCGTAAAGCCTGACTTGATTGAAATACTCTTTGCTTTGTGCGATAAAATTCAGATTTGTTTCAACAATATTTATAAGCCCCTGCAACTTGTCCAGTACTGCAGCGCTTTGGCGTCTGTACTCTGATTGATCCTGTTCGAATGAATTCAATATTTTAGAGACTGACTGATAAGCTTGTTTGCGATCTGCAAGCTCTTTGTTTAGAGTTTTTTTAACATCAATAAGCGGCCAACTTGTTTGGCTGTGTGCATTTAAATATGTTGTCAAATCGCGTTCACCTACAAAATATTTACTTAAAATTTGATCTGCGGCAAACGATTTTTCTGTCAAAAATGCCTTAGCTTGGGCTATTCGTAAATCTACTATATTTTTTAACAACTTGGCAGCACTTGCAAGATCTTTCAATGAATAAATCGACGATTTGAAATCGTCTTTGGAATTTTTGTCGGAAATCAAAGCATTTAATGATTGTTGAGCAGTATTTAAATTGTTTCTTAATTCACCGAGCTGACTTATAACCTCATCAATTGTTGGCTGCCCGTTTGTGCCGAATTCTGAATAGCTTTTGAACTCCCGGTTTAATAAAGTGTCTGTTGTGGCAAAAAATACCACGACCAAGGCATATCTAACATTTATGTAAGATTTAAGCGCATCGGCCTGTTTTTTAATCTTTTCGTATGCCTTAACCATATCTTTGCCATCTAAATCATTTTTAATCCGATCTAATCGATCAATCACATCATCTAGATCTTTAACAAAGCCGTTAAATTGATCAAGCGTTTTTTCCATGGCTGTGTTTTGGCCAAATTTTGCTGAAAGTTGTGCAAAAACGTCGGCCTGACTGAGGGTCAAAAAGTCCTGTGCATAAGCAGAATCTTTTTCGACTTGTTTGATGGTTTTTTTTGCTGATTCAATTACTGGTCCTGGCGTGTATTGGTATAAGTACTGATAAATAGCGTAACTTGATAAAGCCCATGCTCCAGCACCAACCGCTACACCAGCCACTCCTCGGACTGTACGAAAGGTATCTGCCGAACAAGTAAGTGGTGCATTTTTTAGAAGGTTTATTCCAACAGCAGTACCAACGCCCGCACCCACTCCAGGTACAGCGCCCAGAGCTATGGCCCAATTTCGTGCAGCGGTTTCGGTGAGTGGATACGTGCTAGACACGCACAAGCTTAAAAAAATGATCGCCGTCTTCGTTTTAATAGATTTTAACAACATATTTATTGCTCCTACAAATTTAATAAAAAATAGAACTTTTAAAATTCATTCATAGAATAAAAAGCCTTTGAACTTTTGTCAAAGGCTTTTGCTGGCTAAAACATGATAAAAACAATGCGAAATTAACCATTAGTCAAAAATTTGATTTTTAGGGGCATACATTAACTATGATTGCCAAAATTTAAGGTCTTATCGGCTCTACAAAGAAATTGACAATTTTTTAGACCCCGCCGGCAGGTATTGATTGGAGGCTGGCTGGCGAATGAATTTGGGAAAAACTGCAAGAAGTGGCTGCGGATTTTGGAGGCGCGTGTTAATGATGGGTTTGAATTCACCTATTTCGAAACTGATGAATCCGTTAAAATGGTTCGACAAGCTTACTCCTACGCCCCGCCGCCGCCAAGGCCTATGGCGCGCAGGCAAGGCTTCGGAGCACAGGCACCACGGCCTGCCAGCCGAAGCTTTACGCGTAGGCTGGGAGCGGATTCATCAGCACTGTGCGTTTAGCGTTACTGCAAATTCCACGGCACAGCGATAACATCTTCCGTTATTCGATAACACTGGTCCCCGGCATAAATTACCACGCCCTTGGCAATGCGCAAATTCGGATAAGTTTCTCTGAATGCCGTTATGCCTCGAATGTCGCTTTTGCTGACAGTTGTCGCAGCCTTAACTTCAATTGGATAAAAAATTCCATCGATCTCAACAATAATATCAACCTCTGCGCCGGCTAACGTACGCCAATGATAAAAATTTGGCATCATCTGCAGGGCCGTACAAAAGCCCTTTATCATATTAAAACAGTATGATTCAAAAAATGCCCCATGCATTGGGCTTGCAGCAAGGGCTTCCGGCGAAGATATGCGCTGTAAATAGCAAGCAAGGCCCGTGTCCGTAAAAATGCCCTTCGGTTTAAGCGAGAGTCGCTTGATAGAATTCATGTGAAATGGCTGCAGCTCAGTCCATTGATGTGTGTGAATTAAAAGATTTAACCATCGTTCTGCCGTTTTTGGCGATATTCCAAGCTCTCTGCCAAGTTGTGAATAATTAATTTCCTGCGATGTAAGAGCGGCTATTAATGCAATGAATCTTCCAAATTTTGATAAATCTTCAATGTTTTCTAAAAGCCGAACATCGCGCTCAACGTATGTTTGAACATAAGACGAAAAATAGGCCGTAACAGCACTGTTTGGAATATCGATGATTCCAGGCATTCCGCCGCGCCAAACGGCCTCGATGCGCGTTGGTTGGATATCTATTTTTGTTAATTTATCGCTAAAAAAGGTATCCGGATTTTTAAGATATTGCAAAAACCAGTTCTGTTCTTCGTTGAATTCTGCGTACATTTCATGCGGCGTCATCGGATAAACCGGGATAATGACGACTCTGCCGGCCAAACTCTCCGAAACCGATTTTAAAATCGATAATTGCTGAGACCCGGTAAGAAAATATTGGCCCTTGGCGTCGGAACGGTCTACAAATCGCTTGAGCGAGGGTAACAACTCAGGAACAAACTGTATCTCGTCTAAAATGAGTGGTGGCTTAAAGTCGTTCAAAAAGAGATCCGGATTTTGTCGCACGTTGTAGATGTCTTGAATTGGGTCAAAAACAAAAGTTTTATCCGCAGGAAAAAGATGTGCTAACAATGAGCTTTTACCGACCTGTCGAGCGCCCACTAAAAAAATAATTTTAAACAACTTTGAAAAGTTATTGATGAGCTTTTCATTAATTCTTGATCTATAATTCATAAATCCTCCTAGTTAATTCGGCATATTATACCTATTTTACTAGGTAAATCTATAGAATGTCAAAGAGTTATGAATATTTCATTAAAAATAACTTATCAGCCAACAGTATGATTTTTAGGGGCATACATTAAGTATGCCCTTTCTTTTTTGGCCCTGCATCGGCTCTACCAAGAAATTAACAAATTTTATAACCCCGCCGGCGGGGCCCTACTGGGGCGTGGCTGGCGAATGGGTTTTGGAAAAACTGCCAAAAGTGGCTGCGGCTTTGGAATAGGCGTGTTAATGATGGGTTTGGATTATATTGTGAGGTCGCATGTCATTGGTGGCAAGTTTTGTGCATGGGGCTAAATTTTCTCCAAAAAGCCTGTTATAAACAATGAATTGCCAAAAATCGCAATAAAGATCATACTTTGGTCGGATGTACTGTAAAAATAGGGTTAATTTGATTGCTAACAAAAATGAAAAAACATATTTTAGATTTATCGTTGAGTGAGTTCACAAAAGAGATTGAGCTGCTGGGCCTACCAAAATTCAGGGCCGCGCAGATTTGGGATTGGGTTTATAACAAGCATGTTTTTTCATTTGCAAAAATGACCAGTCTTCCTCAAGTAATGCTGCCGATTTTGGAGCAAACTTTTTCGATTTTTATTCCTGAGATTGAGGCTGTTTCCGAGTCCAAGACCGATAAGTCGTTTAAATTTCTTTTAAAGGCCGAAGATGGCAAATTATTTGAAGCAATTTTGATGATTGCATCGGCAGAGCGTGCCACTGTTTGCGTTTCTTGCATGGTGGGATGTCCGCTCAAATGCAAGTTTTGCGCAACCGGATCAGAAGTTACCTTTGCCCGCAAATTAAGTGCAGCCGAAATTTTGAGCCAAATTTTTATTGCTCAAAAATACGCTCTGGACAACAAGTTGGCCTCAAAAATCACAAACATTGTTTTTATGGGCATGGGCGAGCCGTTTTTGAACATCCCTGGCGTGGAGCGAGCTATTGCAATGCTGCTTTCGCCAGACGGCTTTGCGATGTCAAAATCACGAATCACAATTTCAACCGCCGGAGTGGATGCCAACTTTGCCAATGTTATTAATAAACTAGGTGTGAAGCTGGCCGTTTCGTTGCACTTTCCAAACGATGCTTTAAGATCGCAATTTATGCCTGTTAATAAGTCTTTTCCACTTGCCCAACTTGTAGCAGAACTCAAAAAAATCAAACTTAGCAAACGTGAGACAATAACAATTGAGTACATCATGATTGATGGGGTTAATGATCAAGTTGAGCATGCTAAGCAGTTGATCAATCTTGTTGGTTCACTTAAAGTAAAATTCAATTTAATACCGTACAATCCAACAAAAATGCTTAACGCAAAACCATCATCAGATGACCAAATCAATAAATTCGCCGCATTTTTAAATTCAAAATCATTCATGGTTACGGTCCGAAGAAGCAAGGGGATTGATGTTGATGGTGGATGCGGGCAGTTTGCACTGAAACGTGGATAGGTCAATCCAAAAATATCTGAATTTTTAAATCTTTGCGAATTCGCTTGTTAGAGCTCAAACTAAAGCTAGAAATATAAATTCGAGTTTTGGGGAAGGGGGCTCTATGAATGTCTATTCAAATCGTTCATCGCGTATATTCTTCAAGGCATCAACTTTTTGTAAGTATTTAATATTTTTTGCCTTGTTGCTTTGTTTTAAAGCTTTTTGCATGGAGGCTGAACGAGAGTTTGAGGCCTTGGCGCAATTGTATTTTTCAAATATTCCTGGCATTTCTACCGTTTGTAATTCTAAAAATTCGGGGCATATTTTCGAACTCGAGGCTGCATTTTGCTTGCCGCGTTATTTGCCTGGTCAAAATGTTGAGGGATTCAGCCTCTTCTTCGATTTTTTTGGCACAAAGACTGTTTTACCGTTTAAAAAAGGATTCATAACCCCTGAATCAGTTGATTACGACATTGTTTCGACAAATTATGTTATTGAGTGTAAGCATTCACTTGTCCAAACATCTATGCATCTGGAGCAATTTGAAAAAGAACGGAAAATGTTGATCTTTTTTACTTGGCTTCATAAAAAAATTAGCAATGGTAAGATTAAAATAGAAAGCTTTTTAACTAAAAAGGGCAAATGTCTTTTTAAATTGATTGCAAAAAAGCAAACTATTGTTTTTTCGTGTAGCTGGATTGGTAGCCAACGTCACGATGAAGCGCTGAAAAAATTTATATCAATTATTTCTTTTTTAAAAGGAAAACATTTAAAAATTTTTATCAAACAACCCGTATCTAAAGAGGTTGGTGATGTGCTTACAGCGAATGGGTATGATTATTTTTTTGATTCATTAAATTTATTCAGTGATGGGGTGCAGACCAAGCCATCGGTCTAAGATAATTGCGGCTGCAGAGCGTACAGATAAATGATTGTATCCAGTCATGCCTGTTACAGGGGCTAGGATAAAGTCGCTTTTTTTCATAATCTCTTCGCAAAGACCTTGTCCTGTGCCAAGAACTATCAACACTGGTCGATTATGCTTCCAAACTAGGCCTTGACTATTGTAGTCAATTTTGGTGCCATTGCCATGATCTTTTGCCGACGTTGTAACAATCAGAGGCTTGGCATTTTCCAGCTCTTCAATATCTTTAACAACCTCATCGAATGAGCGAACTGGCTTTACGCGCTCCACAGCTTTATATCTACTGGCATTGTAATTCAAACCGACATCAGAGTGCCAAAATTCAAGAAATTGTTGCATTATTTTGAACTGATCTTCCAGTCCAGTAACAAGAAAATATTTTTTTATTCCGTACGTGGCAGAACTGCGTGCGATATCGTGAATGTCAATTGAGGCCACTGATGTGTGTCCTGATAAATTGCCATCTTTGGTATTGACCTGTGAATGCATCAAAACTACATAATGGTTTGGAATGTTTTTTAGCGCAAGCGCAATTTCAGCTGCTGTAGGTTGATTAGACGCAAACCAATCAAATCGATTTAAAATTGTTTTTTGACATGCCTGATTTTTACGCCATTTTTCAATCTCTGCGTGGTTGCCGGAACGCAAAATTTCTGGAACGTATTGGTCCTTCCATTCAACGGGTAAGCCATACTCGGGGTGATCTAAAAATGAGCTTTGAAACGATTCGTTTTCGACAGATTCCGATCTGCCAACAACATTTGGCAGTAAACGCAAAAAGCATTCCAGAAATACTTGCGCAGGCAAATCTCCGCCCATCAGTACGTAATCGCCGATAGACAAGCTTAAGTCTGAATAATATTTTTCAACTCGTTCATCAATGCCTTCGTAACGAGAACAAATTAAAATTATGTGTTTAAAATTTGAAGGATCAGTATCTTTTGCATCAGTATTTGAATTTATCGGTTTATCAAAAACAAGTTGATTAAATAATTTACGCAAGACCCTCTGATTCAGTTTTTCGCCTTGCGGAGAAAAAAATATTTTAAATCCAACGCCTGATTTTTCTTGGCACAGATTAATGGCTTTTTCTATAACTTCCGGTTTTATAATCATGCCTGCACCCGGTCCAACAGTAGGCTCATCGATACGCTCTTTTGGTTGACACATATCAGAAAGCTTAACGAAATTAAATTGAACAAGTCCATCATCAACGGCGCGACCGATAAGGCTTGTTTTTATAAAATTGTCGTATAGCTCGGGAAAAACGGTAATTATAGAGATTTTAATCATAGTTTTAAATAAGAATGGCTGGCAAATTTGCCAGCCATAATTTCAAATTTTTAATGCTTTTTATTCTAAAATTTCAAGAACAGCGCGCTTATGGTCTTTTGATGCTGCAGCTTGTACGAGTGTACGAATAGATCTTGCAGTTCGACCTTCTTTTCCAATAACTTTGCCCAAATCTTCAGGGGCCACACGAAGCTCTATGATTGTTGACTGTTCACCGTTGATTTCAGAAACATTCACACTCTCTGGTCTGTCGACTAATTTTTTTACGATTTGTTCGACTAATTCTTTAAGCATACTCATGATTTACTGCTCCAAAATTACTAAAACTATTGTAGCAAATAACGAAGATCAAATTAACAAAACTAAGCTTTTTTTTCGCCTGCCAATTTGATAAGCTTTTTCACAGTTGGGCTGCATGTTGCGCCATTGGAAATCCAATGTGTTATACGTTCTTGGTCTAGTTGAATAACGTTGTGTGTGATTGGATCGTATGAACCAAGATGTTCTAGGTGGGCGCCATCTCTTTTTTTCTGAGAATCCACTGCAACTACACGCCAATAAGGGCGATTTTTTTTACCAATTCTGCTTAAACGAATTTTAACAGCCATTTAATAAAGTCCTTTCTGAAACAATTTGGAATTATCCATTGTTCGTATAAATCTACCTATAAAATGAAACTTCTGAGCTTACCCATCTTCCTGAACATTTTAACAAATTGCTTACTTTGTTCAAATCTTTGTAGCAATTGATTAATATTTTGCACATTTACACCGGCACCCTTGGCTATTCTTTGTTTGCGTGATGAATCCAAAATATTAGGCATAACGCGCTCTTTAATCGTCATTGATCCAATTATAGCCTTAAATCTCTTCATTTCAACCTGCCCCTTGGCCATTTCTTCCTGTGAAAGCTGATTCATGCCAGGCAGGTATCTGGTGATTTTACTCAAAGATCCCATTTTGTCAATCAAATCAAGCTGTTCTGAAAAATCTTGAAGGGTAAAGTTTCCGTCTATAAACTTTTTAGCTATTTTTTCCTGATTTTCAACCTCTATGGTTTCGCTAGCCTTTTCGATCAAGGTCAGCATATCACCCATTCCAAGAATTCTAGTAGCCATTCTTTCCGGTATAAATGCTTCCAGGTCCTCATTTTTTTCACCCGATCCAACGAAGGAGATGGGTTTTTTAAGGGCGTATTTGAACGCAAAAGCAGCGCCACCACGAGCATCACTGTCTAATTTGCTTAAAATCGCACAATCAAAGCCTACAGAATCATTAAATGCTTTTGCTACTTTTAATGATTCTTGCCCTGTCATAGCGTCTAGCACTAAAATTTTATGTTTAGGGGATACTATTTTGTTTACCTCTTCAAGCTCCTGCATCATATTTGAATCGACATGAAGCCTGCCAGAAGTATCTAAAAATAGTATTTCGTACAGATTTTTTTTGAAATGATTATTTATTTCTTTGGCTGCTTCAATGACATTTGTGCTTTTGGCTTCGTAAAAATCGACCCCAACCTGCTTGGACAATATGTTTAATTGCTCAACGGCTGCTGGACGGTAAAAATCAACAGATGCAAGCAAAATTCGACGTTTTTTACCACGTTTTTCCGCTTCTTTTGTAACCCACCAGGCAAGTTTTGCCACGGACGTTGTTTTACCCGAACCTTGCAGGCCCATGACCAAGACTACGGACGGAATCTGAAAGGTCATTTGAGTCGTAGTTTTGCCACCCAAAAAGGTTAATAGCTTTTCATGCACAATTTTGATTAGTAATTGTCCAGGATTAAGCGAAGTTTGGATTTTTTGACCGACAAGACCTTCCTTGACTTCATTTAAAAATGCATCAACAATATCGTATGGAACGTCAGCATCAAGAAGAGCTGTTTTGACTTGACCCAGAGCATCCTGAATATTTTCTTCAGTAAGTCTACCGCGATTTTTGAGCCAAGTTAAAACACCAGCAAATTTTTCTGATAGAAAATCAAACATGTTTTTAAGCTTTGTTTATTTTTGATTAAGAAACCCACATTTTTTAGAAAATTAAAACAATAAAATGGTGCCGAGGGGCGGAGTTGAACCGCCGACACAAAGATTTTCAGTCTTCTGCTCTACCACCTGAGCTACCCCGGCACATTTCAATCGTGTTATTTTCTAGTGTCTTTTCAAAATTAATTTCAAATTTTGTACGGTTGTAGAGTACCTGGTAAGTGATTTGATGTCAATAAAATTTTACTACGTCAAAGTGATAATTGGGCGCTTGTTTTTGTTCGAATTTTGACTGAATACATCTACAGATAAAGCTTTTCAAATGTGATGGCACTTTGTGCAATTTTGAAAAAAAATATTTGAAACATTTGATCCAATCGTTGCCTGCCGGCGGACCTGTAAAATTTGTCAAATTGCTGACAAGGTGCATGGAGTCGTAATTTGGTACGTGTATGTTTGATGTATGGCCACAAAAATCGAGGCTTTGATTAATATGTATTTCATGATTTTATTCCCAAAAAACTGAATTGTAGCAATCAAATTTTACGAAATGTTAACATTTGTTTCGTGGAATTGATGTCGGAATATTTTGGGGAGGGCATGGAATGAATTGTTGTCAGGTGGTTGTATTCGTATTTTGTCTGTTGTTTACAAATATTTGTGCAAAAAATAAGGCAATCGTTGTTGGTGCAACTTCGGGGATGGGACGACAGGTTGCAAAGTTGCTTGCACAGGACTATGAAGTGGGCTTGGTCGGCCGGAGGTTAAACCTGCTTGAATCGCTTCAAGCCGAGATTCCGACGAAGTCTTACATCAAGCAAATTGACGTCACAGAGCAGGACGCCGCTATCCAAAAATTGTCTGAATTGATTGAAGAGATGGGCGGCCTTGATTTGATAGTAATCAGCATCAGCGCGGCTAACGACATTAAAGGACAGGAAGGCTTTGAAGTAGACAAAAAGATCTTAGCTGTTGATTTGACCGGCTTTTGGATAATGGCGGAAACGGCGCTGGCTTTTTTTGAGAAACAAAAATCAGGACACCTGGTCGGAATATCCTCCACAAGCGGCCTACGAGGGTGTGCTGCTTGTCCATTTTACAGCGGAGCAAAGGCCTTTATTTCAAGATATCTTGAAGGCGTCAGAAATAAAATAATTCAGTCCAAGCTTCCAATTTATGTGACGGATATAATCCCGGGCTGGGTCGAAATTGAGGCCGAAGATGTTCACAAAATTCCGGGGGCTTACTGGGTCGCTACAACGCAAAAAGCGGCGCAGCAAATTTACGATGCCATCAAGGCTAAAAAGAAAAAGGCGTACATTACAAAGCGCTGGCAGCTGATTGCCTGGCTTTATGATATAACGCCTGATTTTATTTACAATGCCGTCGGCGGCTTTTGATCAAGGACTTTTTATTGCGCCCAAGATTTGAATTCGATGTCCGCAGCATATTTTTTATCTTGCCCATCAATAAGCGGTGCTGGCTGGCCTTTTAAATATTTATCAAAGAAGCTGCAAATGTGAGATCGTATGATCTCGATGGCCTTTAATCCATCGATTGTGCCGGCACCCAGATGAATGTCGTCAGAGCCTGTAATTTGCTTGAGCACGTTTACCAAAATTGGACAATCCGAGAATGTGCAGTGTTCCGCATTTTTTAAAATAATTTTGTACCATGGAGCTTCGTTTCCGTGACAAAATTTATCAATCGAGCTTGCAAATTCTTCTTTGGTCATGCCTGTAAAAATCATAATCTCTTCATCATCGAACATGTGGTAAAATGTAGGCGCTAACATAAACATAAATGGTTTATTAAATGGTTCGGTAGCTCTTGGTCCGTATAAAGGTCCATCCAAACTTATGCCAGCCTTAACTCTAACATCCGATCTGCAGATGTGATTTGCCATCATTCCACCAAGCGAATGTCCAACTATTCCGATATTTGCAAAATCGCATGATTGGGTGAGTTCTTTGAATACGCCCGCTTGAACTTGATTAAGCATAAATTCAATATCGGCAGAACAATCCTCAAACATATCCGGACTTTTTTCGCGTACAAATTCAGTTTCCGTTCCGTCAGCAAAACGAGTTATCGATGTTAGGTATGTTTGCCAAACCGTAAAAACAATGTAGCCGTGGCTTGCGATATCTTCGCATATTGATGAATATTCGCCGCGTGAAGTTGCGTAACCATGAGCAAAAATAACTACTGGAAAGGCTGCTTGATCTTTTGATATTTGTGCGTCAGTAACTGCGTAAGTACGAATCAAATCGAGTTGATCGATTTGGGCTTGAGGCATATCGTCCTCGGCACACATTTTTTTCAAATTTTTTAACATTTCATAAGCGTACGGCGATGTTGGCTTGTCCAGCTTGCCTTCGGCTGGATACCAAACCTGCACAGGCAAACGCCTAAATTTTGCAGGCTCACCTTTTGTTGATTCCAAGCGACTTTCATCAGTTAATTCAATTAACCTTGTTCCAACGGCATACTTGCCGGTTGGCTTTGGAAAATCAAAGTAATCTGCTGGCGATTGAGCTGCGCCCATCAAACATGCTGGTGCCAGGACTAAAATCAAAATTTGAATGTGTTTTAAAATATTCATTTATAACCTTTCTATATTCGCATGTTTTTTAATGGATATAAAAAGTAAAATCTTCAGCCCCTTCGTCGTGCTTAACCAATGAAGGGTAAGCATCGGGCTGATTTTTTAAATTTTTATTGAAGAATGTAATAATGCATCCTTGTATTGTACTTAAAGCATCAGCTGAAACGTTCCCTGTTTCCAGATTGCTCAAATTCAACTCTTGGCCGAACATTTCTTTAAACATTCCTACAAGAATTGGAAGGTCAGAAAAAGTATTGTGTTCTGCTCCACGTACAACGATTTGCATAGCGCCTTGTCCGTTTGCCTTACAGAATCGTTCATTGGATCCAACAAAAGTTTTTGGTTCCTCGAACGCTGCGTCCAGAGAGTACTCATTTTCATCTTTACTGAATCTGTTGAAGTACTCATAAAAATTTGATCTCAAAACAAATAGAAAAGGCTTATTAAATGGCTTTGTACCGTTGATTCCAAATAACGGCCCATCAAGACTGATACCGGCTTTTACGCGAGCATCACCTCTGCAAACATGAGAAGCCATTACGCCGCCCAATGAATGCCCAATTATGCCGATGTTAGTAAAATCACAAACGGCTGTTAATGGCCCGAGTGCTCCAGATATTACTTTATCCAACATAAATTCGATATCTTTGAAGCATTCATCGAATACAGCAAAATTTCTTTTTCTTGTTAAACCAAATTCACGACCGTCGGCAAATTTAGTAAGTTCTGTCACAAACGTGTGCATAACCATTACAACAACATATCCATGGCTAGCAATGTTTTCACAAAAGAATGAGTATGAGCCTCGAGACATACCAAAGCCATGCCCAAAGATAACGACTGGATATTTACCAGCAACTGGGCTTGCATCAAATATGCCGTGTGTTCTGATGCTATCAAGTTTTTCTATGGTCTCTGCTTCTTCATCCTTTTTAAACTCTGCAAGCGATTCATATGCGTAAGGTGTCATTGATTGGATTGAAGGTTGTTCTGACGGATACCAAACTTGCACCACAAGCTCCCTAGGCTTACTAGTTTCAAGATCATTTCTGGACGGATCAGTTAGTTCAAGCAATCGAGTTCCAACGGCATACTTGCCGGTTGGCTTTGGAAAATCATAATATTTTGTAGCGGTTTTATCCATGCTCCAAGAACAGCCTGGAAGCAAGGCCAAGATCAAGACTAAGATTAAAAATTTAATTTGTTTAAATATATTCATTGATAACCCCCAAAATTTATACATTTTAAATAATTTCAGCATATGTTTAATATTATCAAATTAAGGCAGTTAGTCAAAAAGGTTTGTTTCAAGGGCATAAATTGTATTTTTGTGGGTAAAATATGCTTAAATTATCATGTTTTTAGTTAGTAATTGCAAAGTGGCATCGATAATGCCATTTTGCGTCTCATTTTGGCATCAGCGATGCCACTTTTTGCATTTTTTCCCGAATTCATTCGACAGCCCTTATCCAATCGCTGCTTGCCGGCGGGATCTAAAATTTTATCAATTTGCTGGCAAGCCGCATTGGATATGGGATGGCGAGATTCGCTATGGATGTATGGCCGAAAAACACCTTCACTTACGCTACTGCAACCTGATCAACCGATACCATTTTTTCGTTTTTGACATGTTTTGTTGTAATTTGAGCTGTTACAAAATCATCCAAATTTTTGAAGGCTGTTGGCAATTTAAAGCTATCTATTTTTCCTTCAATTTTATTTTTAATAAACGTATTAATTATATCATGAAACAATTGCTGTAATCGATTGTGTATTTGATTCAATAAATTATTATCTTTACTGTAACGTATAATTTTAGTCAATGCAGGATTATAAAGATGCGGCGATGGAAGAAATATTCTAGCTTGAAGTCTATCAAATGTTAAATCATATGCATCAAAATGAAGTTGTTGATAATAAGTTTTTATCAGAGTTGCTAATTTCATGCTATTATCGACATAATCATTCAATAACGTTGATATATTCTCCATGTACGGCTTCAAAGCCGTTAAATTTTGTGGATCACCAGTCAGCTTACCATTGTATGTATTTTGTGCGTAAATATTTGTTGTGCTTAATCTCATAAGATGGGCTGCATCAATATTATATCCTCCATCTAAAGCCCAATAAGCACATTGATCAACGTAACGTTTATCGATAAATATTTGTAACAACTCTCCTGCATTTAATTTTTCTTCATATTCAGTAATTAACTTGATAAATGCATCTAAATAAGTTAAACAATCGATTGGCTCAAGTATATTTTTTAATATTGTTCGACACGTCTCCATTGTTAATGTACTAGCCATCACAGACTGATAAAAATACCACCAAGAACACTCATTTTTTTTCTCAAAATTTCCAAACAATGCAAAATTTACTGATAGCAAAAGATTTTTAAATGTCTTGATATGATCTATGCATTCGCCACGTTCAAGCTCTACATCTTGTTGATTTTTTTTATAAGAACACTTATCAATTTGTAGTTTTGCTATATGTTGTTCAACTTTGTTCATTTCCAACTTAAGCTGTTGTATGCTATCGAATAATACATCATTTTTACTATAAAATCGCAAGGCTAATGGTTGATTGCTATTAAGCATTCCATACGCATGCAAAAATTGATATATTTCAAATAAAATGGCAACTATGCCACCATTGAATGCATTGTAAAAAACATAATATTGATCTTTATGCAGTTTCTCAGTATTCAAGATCTGTTTAAGCATTTCAATATGTGGCCTACACTCATCAGTTTCAAAAAAATCTTGCCATCGCTTATAAATAAACGATATACGGGAATTTTTATTGTATTTCGTGAAAAGCATTCGCAAATGGCTGCTAGACTGCATTTTTAATGTTTCTATTTCTTCAAAATTAAATTCCTGCGGTGACGGAACATTGCTTGCGCTTGGCACATCTCCAACCTTGGCCTTGGCAGCTGCAAAAATTTGCTTAATCATCACATCTTCACTAACTGAGCCACTGGAGATAAATGTTGGCGTAATAACCGGTTTTGGTTGAATTTTGGGTTGTACTGGCTGAGGAGAAACAATAGGCCTCTGGCTGAGCGTGCCTACCAAAGTCCCTAGCCTTTGTACAATCTGATTAAGCATGCCAGGCATTATTTTCAACTTACTTTGTAATTCAAGGAGCTTGAGATTAAGCGGATCAACCCCTGATACAAGCGAACTCGAATGAAGATTTACGGTTGGTAAAGTAGGAGCAACTCCACCTGTTCCACTTAACGCCAAAATGTCGGTGTGTGGTGCTATTAAAAAATTGTGAAAATATGGTTCCAATTCTTCCTGGGTATTAAATATCTTTGAACTACTTTGAGCACCGGGAAAATAGTGCGTCAAAATAGCATATTCTTTGTTTGTTTTTTCATTAAATCTTATTTTTAAAACGTTGCCACCTATTGATTTTACCAACTGATCAATCAATGGTTGATATGCTTCAGGTATAGCTGATTCGCCTCTCTGACTCTTGTCCATAAAAACAAAATAAACATTGCATCCAAAATCATTCATGCCGGCCATGGCTTTTATAACAGCATTTGTAACCCACGTTGGCTTATTTCTAAATGCACCCGCCCCAACAGCCGTCAAAAAAATTTTATATTTTTTGTGTATAATCGAAGAGTAAATCGTACCAGTATAAAAGCCAAGGAGCAGATTTTGACAAAAAAAATCAATTGCATCATTTGTTGTTATGTTTCTTAAATTTATCGCACAAACCGGAATCTGATGAATTAATTGGTCTTGTGTTTTTGGAACAATTTCATTGCAATCGGCGTAGTTGTCGGTTCGATCATCACCAATTCTGTGAGCACATGACAAACCCGTTGTTACCTGAATATTTTCGTGAAAACAAATTAATAAATCCTTCCACCACTCAGACTTATTTATTTTCAATAAATCTACGGCAGAGATTGGCAGATCTCCTTCGGGGGTAACTTTTTGCGCTAATTCAGGAATATTTTGGAAAAAATTTATGTGTAGATCTCCAAGCATCCTAAATATTCCACCAGGTGCGGCTGAAATGGCGGCCTCTTCACCCTGAACAGCATATTCGCCGGTAATATCCGTAAAACCTTTCCCCCTGTATTCGCACCCGCCCTCAAGCCCATTCGGCCTGGACGCAAGCTGAAAAACTGCATCTTTGTTTTCCTGCCGCCCCTGTACAAATCCAACATCGGCACGACGAAATTTTCTAATACCTTTAAAACCTTCAGGACTAATTTCATAAAAAATAATATTGAAGCTGGGATGGGGATCTGTTGCAAAAAAATTATTACCAATACTATCTTCAAGATTTTTGTAAGTATTAAGTTCAATATTGCCGCACAGAAACCCGTTAGCTGTGATAACATTGCCATTAATGTCTTTTTTAAAAGCATATTTAAAATTAGTAGGTTTATTTTTTTTGTAAAAATCTGGTTCTGACATACCAAACAAATGTTGAAAAATTTGAGAACGTGGAAGGTGGGTTGGATCTTTGTCGCGGCATTTTTGTGAATAGGTAGATACATCAGAATTTTCGGTTAATACTTGTAATTTGTTTGGAAGGACCAATGCATATATTTTGTTATCACTAGTATAAATAACCGTAAAGGTAAATGGGTTAGTGTTCTTGCATTGTTTTGGATCGTATGCTTGTTTATCATCAACAATCCAGTCAGTTCCTTTTTTAAAATAACCCGTATAATAACCAGCGTTTGCCTTTTTTGCGAAGGTACGCTGGCCGCTAAAAGGCCTACATGGATAAATGCCTTTCGGAACATCTTGAAAAGATTTAGCATCTTTCATCCAATAATATAATCCAGTTGGCAATTGCTCATTTGTGCTGGCAAGCTCAGGAGTTATGAAAACAAAATTTGCAACAAAATCCTTGTCCGTCTTTAAAAAACCGGGACTTTTAGACTTTGATTGATCCGTGATTTTTATTAAAACACTATCTTCCATTTTGTTATCGTTAAATTTAACAGGGATCCAAAAGCTGCTTGCAACTGGTCCGGCTTCACAATCAGTAATTTCATAAAAATTTTGCGCAAAAACAGAGGTGTAAAAAACAAAAATGAATCCCAAAATATTTTTAAATTTAAAATTCATGAAAAATCCTAAATTATTTTTAGTGATAAATATTAATTTTTATGAATTTAGAATAAATTGCGTGATGAAATCAATATAATTTATAAATCTATCGATGAGCAGCCATTACGAATTTACGTAATAAATATTATTTAAACCCACTTTTTATATATTTTTAACGCTGCACCCACTTTGTGCAATTTTGAAAAAATTTACTTGAAACGCTCGATCCAATCGACACTTGCAGGCTGGATCTAAAAAATCATCAATTTACTGGCAAGGCCGATGTACGGCTAAAAAGCAAATGGCGTACTGAATGTATGCCCCTAAAAATCATGTATTTGGGTATAAACAATAATATCTTTAGATATGTCTTCTAACCCACGGAGAGCGACATAGGCATGAATTGGCCTTTTATAAGATTTTTCGTCTGATTTATCAACAACAATCAATAAATCTAAGTCACTGTCTTCGGTTGGCGTGCCCCAAGCGTATTATCCAAAGAGGTATATAGCGATTGGATCATATGTTTTGACTAATCTATTTTTAACTTCTTCTATCGTTTCTTTACTTATCATAAATTTCTCTTATATTTTTCCTCTTTAATTAAAATTGATTGTAACAAAATTATACTGGATTATGGTTTTGAACGCAAACTTTAGCCCATGGATGCACCTGTCAAAAGCCCCATAATTAGGACTGTTTTTTTTGATCAAATATTGTTTACGTTTAAACATTGTTTAATAATATCTCTAATATGCTTTACCGGTATCATATATTTTGTTAGCATTACGCACCGTAAAATAATCTGTAAAAAACTGTTGATATTGAGGGAGGTTGAGGTTTAATGAAAAAATTAATTAAAGGTATCATTGATTTCAGAAAAAGAACTTTGAAAAAATATCGTAATAAGTTTGCCAAATTAGCCCTTAAACAATCTCCAGATGCACTTTTTATTGCATGCTGTGATAGCAGAGTCGTTCCAAATGTTTTTGCTTCAAGCGATCCAGGAGATTTATTTGTGTTGCGCAACATTGGTAACTTGATTCCGCCTTACCAATCTGACGACCAAGACAATTATCAAACTGATGCTTCAGTTCATGCGACAATAGAGTTTGCACTGCTTAGATTAGATGTAAAAGACATAGTAATTTGCGGTCACTCTGAATGTGGTGCAATGTATGCTCTCATGGAAAACGATCTAAGCGATAAAAAGGCGCTTTCGTCTTTAAATAATTGGCTAGGATATGCAGCCACATCTTTCAAAAGATTTAAAAGCTCTGCCTTGCAAAGTGGTGAGCTTTCGCCCTGCAATTTACTATCAAGAATCAACGTTATTCAGCAGATTGATAATCTAAAAACATATCCACTGGTAATGGAGCACTTGCAAAATAATACGCTTAAGATTCATGGTTGGTGGTTCGATTTAGCAACGGCTGATGTTTATTATTTTGATCAAAAAATTAATGATTTTGTTTTGCTTGATGAAGATGAAGCAGCCAAATTTAAAAACTAACATTCAGTCCAAGTTCGCCACCATAGGTTGTTATCCGTCGGTTGAATAACGTTGCAAAAAATGTACCACGCAAAGTCACCTGAGAGTTGAGGTGATATGTGCTCCCTAGCCATGTATCAGCCCAATCGGAGGCAACAGGTGAAGCGGCCAAGTCGTAAGACGGAGCGTTAACAGAGATCAGTGAAGTTGTTACCATCTTGTTCTTATCGCCACATTCATGGTTCCATCTTACTTGTGCAAATGGTTGCCATTTATCTATATCGCCAAATATGCGCCATCCAAGCTGACTAACAAGCGAATTTCGTGTTTGACTAGCAAACGAAAGTGCCGTAACACCGCTGATTCCATTTTCGGTGAAGCTATGCAAGTGTGCTTGTTGAAATATCATTGATATCACCGGACCTGTGGTTATTTTGCCCGGCGTGAAATCGCCGCCTACGCATAACATGAGTGCTAGAGAAGATCCATCGGGATGAGATTTGTTTTCATCAGTAAAAATACCGAGTGGGACTTGGCGTTTGATTCTGTTTTGAAATGCGCTGTAGGTCGCTTCTACGTTGCCCCAAAATCGTCCGGACTTGTATGCGGCATAGATGATAGGAGCCTCAACTACTTGATTAAAGTGCCCACCAATGTTGGAAAATTTTTGTTCTTGATAGCCTGCTGTAAAAGCCACACCAAAAATTGCTCCACACTTTGTTTGATAATCTAATCCAAATGTACCATCAAATGGGACGCCGGAAGCACCAATAAAGCCGCGCTCATTTTTGATGCGCAGATATCCGGGTACGATTGTAGCCCAGAAATTTGTACCGCTTTTTTTGCTAGGAATCCATGAAAGATCAATCTGTCTTTGAATATTAGATGCTATTGTTAGGCCTTTCTGTACGGCACTTTCTACTACCAGCGAAATTTGGCTTGGTGCAACAAGTAAGCCGTATTCATAGTCGGCTTCGATTGTTTGGCCGGCCGTTGTAAGGTGTACATCATCTACGAACAGAAAAGTTTGCTGCTGGGTTGTTGTAAGAGGAAGAGCCCAGAGGGCATGGTTTTGATAGTGCTTTGGTGGCTGTGGTGGATTATTCCAAGCCGGACCATTGGCTGCCAACACTGAAGAGGGCGTGAATCCGAATGCTGTGGGATTATGCACAACATATTTAAACAAACTATCTATGTCGGCTGGAATGAAGCGTACTCCGGCGGCTTGCAGGTCCGCCCATCGTAATGAAAAATATGCTACAGAATCTGCATATTTTGAGGCATAGCTAGGATTAATGTCCCCACCCAAACCGGCATAAACAGCCGAATTATAAGAGTTGGGTATCATAATGTTTTGTGCACCAGCCGCTTGCAGAATAGGTACTTCTCGTGCCAACGCGGCTGATGAGTTCTTCAAATAGTCGGTTGGTAGCGGGTTTTGATAATTTAGATCGTTGTCGCCAGACTTGATAACATAAAGTGCGTGTGGATAAGCGGTGTTGTTGACAGATGTGAGGTAGTTCTGAATTTGCTGAACAATAGGCACACTATTTGTGTATGGCCCTGAACTGAGAGTATAAGATGCGCCGTTGGCATAATTTGTTCCGCCGCCTGGAGCACCAACAGCCACAGCCGTTAAACCAAACTTGTTAGCCAAAATGATAGAGTTTTCCACTCCATTACCATTGTAAGCACCACTGTTACCATTGGCAACGGCAGTAGCTGTCAATGAATCTAATAACGCATCTCCTGTTGAATTGTAACGCCAATATCCACTATCCAGAGTGCTGTCACCAAATCCAAAGTATTGATCAAAACCGGATGCTCCAGCAAAGCTGGGCGAGCTTAGGGTGATGAACATAAATAATAAATATTTTTTTATTTTGGACATCGTCATACTCTCCAATGAAAACTTGGTTTAATTATAAATTATGATAAAAGTTTATTTGGATGTTTGAAGTTGTAGCATATTACGTAATAACAATGCAAGATAAAAGATCGAGTTTTAAAGAATTGATCTGAACGAATGTTTTAAGTGAGCCGAATCTCGCATTGGATGACTTTTTTGTGATACTAAATTGAATATTAACTGAATAATCAAGATTTTGATTTTATTGTTTATTCGATGATAAATTTCGCTTTAAAGTAAATGCTTTCTTTTGCACATAATTCTGTGTTAATTTTTCAAATAGTATAGCTGGGATGAATTAGGGAAATCTTTGTAGGGGGGATTTGTCTATGTCGTTAAACAAACGGTTATTTGTGGTAATCGCCACAATAGCTGTTGTTAATCTTTTTATTTACAAATTAGTTTATTCAATGAAGCCACCCTCGTCATCTAAAGCCGCTGTTCAATCACTATCGCCAAAGCCAGAAATAACAATAGCTGAACGTGAGCTAATCGAAAAAGTTGTTGGCCAAGCGCTTGGATGTTTAACTGAAAAATTTGATGAAATTCAAGCAAATGCAAGTAAGTCTGTTTTCAGAGCCAATGAGGCTTTGGCTTTGGCGCATAGTTCAAATCAAACATCTATTGACGCCTTTAAATTGGCCAAGAGCTGCGCTGATATTGCAAAAGCAACAACATCTGAATTGGAAAAAGGTCAGGCTTTACTAGCAAGCCTAGTTCAGCAGATTCCTGCTGCATCGGCAATTTTAGAGCAAGAATATAAGCGAGTAAGCAAAGCTCTCGACGAACAAATTGTTATGGCTCAAGAAAAAATATTAGATCTTGCAAGAAAAGAAAAAACTCTTGATGCAGAAGTCAAAACAAAAATTGCGATAGAAAAAATAAAAGCCAAGGATGCCCTTGGAATTAATGAAAAACAGGCAAAAATTCGAGCGCAAGGGGTAGTTGATGCAGGAGTTGGAGCCGCAAAAGAAAATTGGCGTAATTTTCGGGAAATTGTAAGTGATTCAAAATTAATGATAAAAATTGCTGTGTTAATCGTTATAACGGTGTTGTTGATATATGCAATTAAATATGGTCTGCCAGCAATTATAGATTATTTCAGGCGGCCACGCGTTATATTTGAGACATCAAATGTTGGATGGTTTGGATGGGGCAAGCCAAATCAAGACATTGATTTTAACGATTTAATATTTACACCATCTATGCAAAGCCATCTTGCAGGGCTTGTGTTGCGCGTGCAATCTGCAAGAGCGAATAACGAAGCTCTTCCCAACGTTCTGGTCTACGGAGCTTCTGGGACAGGTAAAACGGCATTTTCTAAGGCATTGGCATATGCTTCAGGCCTTGATTATGCTCTCACTTCGGGTTCAGAGTTTGCAAAGATTGAAAACTTGAATGATGCAAATAATGAATTGCGTCGGTTGTTAAATTGGGCAAAGAAATCAAATGGATTAATTGTCTTTATTGACGAGGCTGAATCACTGTTTGCGAATAGAAAGCTATCAACAACAAAAAAATTGGCACAAGATTTTATTAATACGTTTTTGTCTCTTATTTCGGATCAGTCACAAAAAAATGTGATGTTTATTTTTGCAACGAATCATCCATTCAAGCTAGATGATGCAATTACAGATCGCGTTGGAATAAAAGTTGAATTTACATTGCCAGAGGCGCCAGAGCGGCAGCAAATTCTTGCTATGTATCTTCAAAAATTTGCGCAAGAAAATGAAGAAATGGTTGTTGATCTGAGTTATGAAGTTATGCAAACACTTCCCAAATATGCTGATCAGCTTGAAGGTTTTTCTCCACGAGCAATCAAGTTTATTGCCGAAACAATGATAGTGAATGCGCGGAGCCAGAAATCAAGGCAGCTGACCAACGATATTGCTCAATCGGTCATAAGAGATTCAACTGACGGCTTACAACAAGCAGTGTTGTGGAAAGAAGAGCTTGATAAGTGGGCGGGAGTCGCTGCATGATGTTTATGAATTTTAAAAATTTATGTTTCAGTGTTGCATGTTTGCTTTGTCAGCCTTTGTTTGCGCAAGTAGCTTGTGATCTTGATTTTGACAATCTACAAATAAACGTAAATAACGAAATCAAGAGGCTTGCAGAGAATGTTACACAAAATGATCTAGAAAATACTACTCCAAGTAAAAGTTTTGCGGCAAAGTTAAAAACTTTTTATAAGTATGCACTTGCGTTAAAATCTGCTGTCTATCTAATCCTTGCAGTGGTTATTTTGATTATCTGTTTTTCAATATACAAATACGGAAAAATGTTAGTGGATCTAATAATTAGCTTGCTGGAGTGGGTATTGCATTTTTTTAAAAAGCCAAATGCTGTTGGTAATGGGCCAAAAGATGATGAATTGCAACCTCCCGATGTTCAGCAATCATTCGCAGAACGGATAGAGCAAAATAAAGAATTGATAGAGCCTTTGCTGCAAGAATTATCTAATCCTGAAATAATCCATGTATTAAATCTTGAACCAAATGCTCAAGATGAATATCTTTCATCAATCGAAGTTCAAGTTGAGCAGAAACATGATATTTCTGCCACAAAACTCAAAGAGTCAGATAAAATCAGTCAAATGTCATCGGCAAAGCCTCGAATTTGTCAATCAAATTCTATTGATTTTGCATTGAATGCGGACTTAGAGCAACAGATTGCCATTGCAAAAAGTATCGGACTTGAACAGTTAACGATGTTTGTAGAATCTATTCAATCTAAGAACGACTCGGTCGCTGGTCTAAAAATAGCGGATCAGATTGAATATGCAAAAAAAATTGGTCTTGTTCCGGCTATAACGCCGGCAACACAATGATGGGATATGTGTGGAATAATGAGGAGAATTTTTATGAGAAAATTTATGTTGCGATTGATGTTGTTTGTAGGGCTTTTTGCTTTTGGAGTGGTAAATGCATGCTACAATCCAAACGAAATAATTGAATTTGTTGGGAGCGAAGTATTTATCCCTGCCAGACTTGGAGAAATTAAACTTTTTAGGGATCAGAAAGGGTTTCATATTTTTAAAGATGGTAAGATTTATGATGTTCAAAATTGTTTTTGTGATCCGGCTGATGAATTAACAAAATCTTTATTTACAATGTCAAATTCTCAACTAAAAAAGTTTGTGGGTAAAGATAGACCCAAAATGATTAAGATGACCCAAGAGGAGCTTGAACAAGTCAATCTGAATGACATGATTGAAATATTTGGTTCAGAAAAAAATCGGATTATGAACCAATTATTTGGTATTGGATACATTTCTGTTAACGAGGTTGGTGGAGGCGAATATATCATTCGAGCTAACATTAGATTTTGTGCTGGCGGAAAAGATGGTGTTGGAAAAGCATTAAAAGAAGGTGGTGCTGCAGCTGGTGTTAGTGCTGGCGTTGGACTTGGGTGGGGGGCTATGTGGGGAATGGGTCAAGCCGCCGGACTTATGTCTGCAGCTGCCGGAAATGGCGTTGCGGTAAGCATATTTTCGTTGCCATTAAATATAGCGTATCTTGGGGCTGCAATCGGTATCGAAACGGTTGCTTTTCCAGTATTTATTATAGCTGGTGTAGTCGGAGCTGGTTATGTGGGGTATCAATTGATAAGTACCACCGGAACGGCAACAGCTACTGAAAGCACAGCTGTAAAAGATGAATCCGACGAATCAAATACGACTGTCGAGATGGTTGATGTAGAACAAAAATCAGATGAAGATGTTTCATCATCGCCATCGGCAGGGAACGTGTTTGAGTTAAATATTCCTCAGAGCGCTAATGATTATTTTTAGGGTTAGAATATAGATTTATTTTTTCTGTGTATGCCGTCAAAAGCACGATGCTTACGCTTATACATAGACTATCAGTTATTAAAGGCCAGTGTTTGTGGGGCCTACCAGATAATTTATATTTTTTTAGATGCGAGCTGCTGGCATTGACTGGGACGTATCTAGCGAAAGAGTTTGGAAAAAAGTGCAAGAAGTGGCTTCGAGTTTTGAAAAATAGATCTGTACGAGCAAACTAAGTGGGCCAAAACAGGCATTGGATGGATATGAATTAAAACTGCAAATACAATAAATTTTACAGCACAACCTTTATTTGGTAACGTTAGTCACGTACATGCTAGGGATATTTGATCTGTAAAGGAGTGATATGTTATCAAAAAGATTATCAACTAATATAAGTACATTTAGCAAAGTTATTACCGAAAATTGTATTTATGTTGATAAAACAGAACAGATTTACCATCTTTTTAAAGAAAAAAGTCAGTACTATTTTTTATCTCGACCACGTCGCTTTGGTAAATCTTTATTGATATCAACACTGGAGGAATTATTTAAAGGAAACAAAGAACTTTTTAAAGGACTTTGGATTTATTCAAGCAATTTTGAATGGCAAGAACATCCTATAATTCACTTAGATTTTTTAAATATTCCACATTCAGATCCAGATATGCTTAAACAAGCGCTTGTTCGAGCTCTTGTCAAAATAGCCGCAGATTATGGCTTTCCAAAGATAGAACAAGCATCTCCAGAAGAGGCTTTAAAATGTTTGGCAGAAAAGTTAGCTACTAAAAATAGCATAGTTTTACTAATTGACGAATATGACAAACCAATTTTGGATCATCTTCATAATATTGAGATTGCTGAAAAACAACGAACGGTTCTTAAAGGTTTTTATGAAGCTGTTAAATCTCTTGACCGTTATTGGCATGCTGTTTTTATTACCGGGGTTAGCCGATTCTCCAAAACATCTATTTTTTCCGGATTTAATAATTTAAATGATATTTCAGAAAAAACGGTATCTGTTAATCTTTTAGGATACACGCACGCAGAAATTGAACACTATTTTTCTGAATACATAGATCTATTTGCACAAGAAAAAAAACTTACTTCGCAATTTCTTTTTGATGAAATGAAAACTTGGTATGATGGGTACCGTTTCTGCGGCGATTTATCAAAGGAGCCAGTATTTAATCCTTTTTCCGTTTTGTATTATTTGCAAGATCAAAAAAGAGCGAATTATTGGTTTAATTCAGGAACACCGTCGTTTTTGGTAGAGCTTCTTAAACAAAATCCTTACGAATTGTCTGATATCAACAACATTTTTGTTACGCCAGCAGACCTTGGCACTGTCGATATTAATAACATTAATCGCATTGTTCTGTTCTATCAAACTGGATATCTGACTATTAAAGATTTTTTGGTGCAAGGTTCGTCTGAGCTGTTTATGCTGGGATATCCAAATCAAGAAGTGGCTTTATCTGTAACCGCACATTTAACAAGCATATTGGCAAATATTGACAAAGCAAAAGTTGATTCAACTATCTTTTTTATCAAAAAAGCTTTAATTGACAATGATATTACACTTTTTTGTAAATCATTAAAAACACTTTGGGCAAACATTCCATACAGCATGCATATTGCACGAGAGGCTTATTACCATTCATTATTACAAAACATGTGTAATCTACTAGGTATCGATGTTCAGTCAGAGGTATTAACAAGTAATGGCAGATTGGATTTAGTTATAGCAACTAAAAATCGGATCTTCATTTTTGAGTTAAAATTTAAAGAAGCTGCAAATATTGCATTACAACAGATTTTTGATAAACGATACTATGAAAAATATTTATTGAAAGGCAAGCCCATTACGCTCGTAGGTTTATCATTTGATTTCAAAGACAAAAAACTTGATTTGGAATGGGAGAGTCAGGAATATAAAGGTTAATTTTGGGAATGGAGATACTAATGAAGCTTTTTGCATGTATTGCCTATCTTTCATTTGTATGGATTACATTGCTTGCAGGCGATTTACCAGATCAGTTCAAGCAACCTTTGTCGATTGGTAGAAGTACTTTTTCTCGAATCATTGAAGATAATTGTGTATATGTTGATAAAACCGGTTATATTAACAAGCTATTGAACAGCAAGAATCGATACTTTTTTATTGCTAGACCAAGACAATTTGGACGAACATTATTTCTTACAACACTTGAGGCTTTTTTTGCAGGCAAAAAGGATTTATTTAAAACGCTTAATGCTGCAAAAAGTAATTATTCATGGCAACAGAGCCCTGTAATTGTGCTCAATTTTTTAGGTACATGCGCATTTAATAAGCAAGAATTTGAACAATATTTATGCAGATATATAAAAAGTATTGCTGAACAATATCAAATTGAATTGGAAAACGAAAACATATTCTCAAGCTTATTTAGACAGTTAGTATCAGAATTGACTCAAAAATATGGTAAAAACAATATTGTTTTGCTTGTTGATGAATATGATAAGCCAATGCTAGATAGAATAGATAGCAAAGAGCAATATTCAGAAACCGAGAGGATCCTAAAAAGGTTATACGATGTTGTTGGTGAATGTGATGATTGTTGGCGATTTGTTTTTATTACAGGTTTAACTAAATGTTCAAAACAGATTGTGTTATCCGGAATTCCTACACTTTTTGATATTTCTGAGAATGATGAATATACAGCCATTTTTGGTTTTTCAAAAAAATACCTAATTAATATATTTAAGCCAATGCTTCTGACATATACTAAGTCTCAACGACAATGCTTAGATGCTGTTGTTGATCTTATTGCTTCGCGTTGCGGAGGATATAATTTTTCTTGTAACATCCAACAAACAGAAGCGTTAATTAATCCTCGTTCAGCTTTATATCAATTGTACTATCAAGATTCAGATAATTATTTTTTTGATGGCTGTACGCCTTCTTTTCTTGTCAAAATACTTAAACAAAAACAATATTCCTTTGAGTTATCAAGTCCTGTTCGCGTTAAAAAAGAAAATTTTGAAATATATGACCAACAAACAATTCTTCCAGAAGTTGCACTTTATGCATCTGGATATCTTACCATTTGTGGATACGATAAAAAAACGAACGAATATTTGCTAAAAATTCCAAACACAGGAGTCAAACAAGCTTTTCATTTTTTACAAAAAGCGCTAGATAAAATATGTATCTAAGAGTTATCTGAAACACGGTGTTTTTAGTGTACTAGACTTGATTTATCGCGTATATAACAACGAAAACTGGCGTGCCATACGTAGCTTTAGCGAAAGCTGGCTGGGAAGAGAGGAGTCGAACCTCTATAACTGGAACCAGAATCCAGAGTCCTGCCATTAGACGACTTCCCAATACCGAATTTTAATTGATACACAGTTTGTATCAAAAAAAAGGCGTCTTGACAAGGTATTACATTTTTAGGTCTGAAGCGCTAAATCGCTCAACTGTAAATTTTTATATATTTCAATATCTTTTTCAACAGATATATCTTTTGTAAATAGCAATTCTTGGATTAATATCATGTCGAACGGAGCAATAAACATTTGAACCAAAAAATCTTTAAAAGTGTCATTATTTATTTTGATAAGATTTTGATCGGCCCAATCTTTGCACTGCTGTTTAATATTATCTTTGGAATTTTGTGAGATTTTATAATATTTGGCCAAGGCAATATTTTGCAAAATAAATTGCATTCGGTGGTCTTGTGACGCCAAAAATTCTTGTTTATTGGAGTCTTTTATATTAAATTTCAAGCCGATGATGTTGCCTCCTTCGGTTTCATTTTTTATTGAAATAGACAGACTCGTGTTTGATTGTATCTCGTACAAAGCTGGTATTAATACATTGTTTTCGAAGGATTTAAAGTTGTTATAATGAGCAGATGTAAGCCCTAGATAATTTCTTAAATTTCTTAACGAAACAACTTGATTGATCCCGATGCATTTATAATATAGGCAGAATTCGCACAAGAATGCGGCATATTTGGTAGAAAAGTCTACTCGTAGCATGTTTGTTAGGATTTTGTAAGTTAATTGATTGTGTAGCAATGTCGTCAAATTTTCCGGGTATGAATAAACAATTGTGTCGCCAGAAATATTTAAACTTTCAAAGTAATAATAAAAAGAATGCAAGTTGATATTTCTTTCAACCATTTCAAGCAATTTTTCTTTGATTTTATTCAGGTCTTTTATATTTAAATGTGTTGATAGACGGGCGATTGATATTTTATGCTCTTTTTGTGTTTGAATATTATTAAACGCAAAGAACAACATAAAATTCCAAATTTTTTGTTGGGTGTGGCCAAATGTATGAGCTATGTTTAAAATTGCGAAATCAGAGCCAAAATTAAATATTTGTTTCATGATATTCCAATCACACCAAATGCCCCTCGGGCAAGGGCCCGAGGGTACACCTAAGAAATATGTTTATTTAGAGGTAGGAGATATAGCTTGGAGAGATATTTATATTTTTATCCTTAAAACTCAAAATTCCAATTCATATCATCTGAGTTTGTGTCGATAAAATCTTCCTTCTTAGGCGTATTAGAGGTCGAGAGCGATTCATTAGTGCTTTTGTAGCAGTGTCCGTGAGAGTGGTCGCAGTGCTCATGTCCATGTTCATAACTAATTACGATATGTGGAGCATCGTCGTGTCCATGATGTCCGTGCCAGTGGTCTCCGTCATTGTCGCAACACTCGTGATGGTCGTCACAATCATCATGGCAGTCAGAGTGGCCGTCTGGGCAGATTACATCACAATCATCATCGCAATGATGGTCGCAGTCTGGCATATCAAAGCAATGATGGTCACAGTGATGTTCTTCACAAGGTCCACATTCGCATTCACAATCTTCTTTGCAATCTGATGATAGATAATGAATAATAAAGTATGTTTTTGCAGGATGTCCTGGGATTGGTGGAATTGGATTGTTGAAATCAAGCATTCCGCCAACGTAAGGCATTAGGCCTGATACTGGATCTAATATAAGGGCTGTTTCGCCACATGCAACATAGTCTCCTTTGTTCAAGTGTAAAAGTCCTGAAAGGTTTGTATAAACATTGTTTGCAAAGCTTAGCATTGCCACATCCGCATGTATCTGATCTACACCGTTTACATCTATGTGGGAATGTAAAACAGGTTGCCCAACAATCGTGGTAGGGCCTCTAAGATTGCTCGCATCTGTTTCTAGGGTAAATACATAATAACCTGATTTTGGAACAATATAATGCGTTCCTGCGCCGGTATTATCAATGCTTCCGTTTGGATCATCAAGAACGGTATTAAACTTTATATCTTGATCTAGCACATACCCAATATTAGGACCAAACTGTTCTACATGTGCTTTGTATTTTGTGCATACATCATCTGTTTGCAATTTTTTGATTTTTGCATACTTTGCGCACAACGTGTCTGTGTAGGTTTTGTCAGTCCAAAGTTTTTCAATTTTGGCTTTGTCTGAATATAGATGTTCGATATCCGCGCATTCGGAACATAGTTTTTCTATTTTTGCACATTCAATAAACGCCTTGTCTGCCCATAAATGCTTGATAAAGGCATTTTTAGCGCAAAGATGGCATGTGTTAACAACATAAGCCCAAATTTTTTCAACTTTTTCTTTTTTAACGCAAAGATTTTTTATTTTGGCAACGTGCGCGAACAGGCACATTGTGTAAATTCTTTTTGCGCAGACCTCGCAGACCTTTATTCTTTTTGGAGGGCAGCAATTCATGCATCTAAGGCCGCTTTCTGATAATGCATCTAAATTTTCGATTATAGCGCTAATATCCTCAGCAGGCGCAGAAACTTGTTTTGGGGCTTCCTTTTCAGGTTTTGGAGCCTCTTTTGTATTGTCTTCCCAAAATGAAAATAAGCCTCTTTTTTCAGCATCTTTGATATTAACTGCGTTTAAGCCGAAAAATGAGATGGTTAGCGTGGCTAGTAAAAACTTTAAATTATTTTTCATACCTTGTCCTTTTTTTTATACCCCTAAAATTACATCGAAATTTGTTACATTTTTTAATTATACTTGAACCCCTTTCGTTTTTTTTGTATTAAATGTTTTTTCCTTTTTCAAATCTGGCATAAAATTTGTGGCGAAAAAAGAAGTAAAATAACATGCGTTAAAATAATGAAAAAATGAAAAGACGAGTTATATATATATATATATAACTCGTTGCGACGTTTTAGATAAAAAACAATCAAATAAAACATGAATGCCTTTTAAGCACAATAATTCATGCTTTGACATAAGATAAAAAAATTGTCAAAATCGCCTAGTCAGATATTTAGCGAACATTTATATTCCAATGTTAGTATGAACAAATTATATAGCGAGCTTAGCCAACAATCATTTCTTTATCGTATATATTCTGTTTTTTTTATTAATCTAAATTTGGGATTAATGGAACAACGGGTTTGGAATATTATGTTTTTTTTTGCCCATGATAAATTATTAACCGCTGAATATCACAAAATATCATTCGCAACTTTATTAAATTCATTGGCCATAAAAGATCAAGCTGCCATCCGTAAAGCCGTAATCAATATGAAAAAATTGGTTAATTATGAAAGAAATAATACAAAATTATTTTTTGACGATATACAGATAACGCAGAATGCTGTTATCTACAAATATCCAGATTTTATCCGCTTATTCTCAAATAAAATTATGTTTGATGTAAGCCAACGAATGATAAATGTGAGTCTTTCATCAAAATACTCTCTTGCTTTCTACTATTTTTGTTTGCATTGGAATCTTTTAGGGTATCTAACGACTGTTTCAATTGCAGCTTTAAAACATTTTTTTAACATAGAAACTACAAGGTATAATAATCCAAAAATTTTAATGAATTCTATTTTAATTCCTTCGATATATGAAATTAATGAAAACACGCCACTTTCCATAAATCTACGACCTATCAAAGATAAGCATAACATCGTAGCATTTACACTTGATGTAAAAAATAAAGTTCCGTTTGAAGTGGCAGATGCTGAGCTGGCTGATTTTGTTTTACATTGTTTTGCTTTTTTAAAAGCATTTTTTCTTTACAATGAACATGTTGAAGTTGGTAAATTTTGCGTTGATAGGTATATTTCCTTAGCTGAGAGGGAATTTATGCATAAACTAATACCGGAAGCAAAAGCTAGACAAAGGAGCGATGATGTATAAAGATTTTTATATTTTTCATTCTTATTGCGTTAGTCCAATTATATACAATTATAGTTTAACAGAGCAAAAAATATGGAATGTACTGCTATTTTTCGCACATAAAAATTTATTAACGGCAGAAGATCATGAAATACCACTTGAAAATTTATTAATCTACTTACCATCTATAAATAAAAGTATTGTTTTAAATAAATTAAACAGCATGCAAGGCAAGCGTACGCATAATCCGATGGAAATTTATTTTGAATATATTAAAATAAGAGACGATCATTTGTGTTATCAATATCCTCAACACCTGCGAATGTTTTTTTCAAATAAATTTGAACTAGACTTAACCATCAAACTAAACTCGTTTGAGTTTACATCCAGATATTCTATTTTTTTGTATAGATTATGCTATATATTTAACTTATGGAGCTATCTCAAGCTAATTCCTATTTTATGCTTGAGGCGTTACTTAGGTCTGAAGCATACTCAGTATTCAGATCCAAAATATTTTTTTAACAAGGTTTTGGTAAAAGCCTTGTATGAAGTTAACCAAAAAACTGATTTGATAGCTAGCGTTAAACCTTTGAAAGAAGGAAAAACCGTTATTGCGTTTTTGATAAACACAAAAAAGAAGCCAGAGTCAGATTTGGGTAAATTTTCAGTAGAAGAATTAACAGAAGGTCTCGTAGAAAATATAACTATTTTTAAAGCATTTTTTTTGTTAAATGAAAACATTGTAGATTTAAAAACAAATTTTGATGTAAAAAAATACGTCTCACAGGCAGATCGAGATATTATTTATAATATGATTTTGGTCGCAAATAATAATAAAATTCAAAAATAATCACGATTAGTAGCTTGTTTAGGTGTGATTCATTAACCGCTGCAGCAGCGGTGTTTAAAATGCAAAGCTACTTTGCGCAGTTTTGGAAAATTTTGCTCGAACGCTAGCTCTGGATCAGTTGTGGCAGGCCGTATCTTAAAATTTATTGTTTTCGCTGTAGACCTTATTAATTCAATGTTATAGTGATTATACGTTGATGTATGACTTATGCAATCATACGTTTGATTATATGGTGAAAAAGGAGAATTTTCATGAATGAACTGTTAAAAAATTTGGAAAATGGACTGAGTCTTTTTGTCGGTAGTTTTTGTATTTTGATAGGCATAGCTGGGCTTTTTTTGCCAATTTTGCCTGGCATTTTAATAATCATGTTTGGTTTGTATGTCATCGGCGGCAAGCATCTGATCAAAAAAATAAAGAACTGGCTTGTTGATTGTACGAAGAAATAAGCGTTTATTATAAATAATAACTTACCTCTTCGTACAGGTTATAAATCATGCAATTTGTTTTATTAAAATTGTTATGCTGTATTCATGCGTTAAATTGCCGAGCGAGGGGGTAAATTCAATGTCTGGATTATTGCCTGGACAATCATGCAAGCTTAAAATTGAGTTTGTTGTAGTTGTTTGAATTAGAACATGTCCAAACACCTGATTATTTCCGTTTTTTCGACCAACTACACTTTCTGGTAGCTCAACAGCTCCTGATCCACTGTCAAGCATCAATTCAAGTTGTGCTGGCTCTGAAATATTCGCCTGCCAAACTATTTCGTAAATTCCGATATTGGCCAAAACAAAATCAGTTAAACTTGTGCCATTTAAGCGATTAATTCCATTCTTTGGCCCATCCAATATAAATGGAATAGGTTCTCCGGCCGCGATTTTGTCTTGAGGTGTAAATGTGTAAAAGAAGCCATAAGCAAGTGTTCCTGAGACTCCATCAGCACCATCTTTGCCATCAGCACCGGCAGGGCCGACAGGTCCAGTCTCTCCGGCAGGACCTACTGGGCCGATTGGGCCGACATCTCCGTCTTTGCCGTCAGCACCTTCTTTACCGTCAGCACCGGCAGGGCCGACAGGGCCAGTCTCTCCGGCAGGACCTACGGGGCCGATTGGGCCGACATCTCCGTCTTTACCGTCAGCACCATCTTTACCATCAGTGCCATCTTTACCATCAGCACCGGCAGGGCCGACAGGACCAGTCTCTCCGGCAGGGCCTACGGGGCCGATTGGGCCGACATCTCCGTCTTTGCCGTCAGCACCATCTTTACCATCAGCACCGGCAGGGCCGACAGGGCCAGTCTCTCCGGCAGGACCTACGGGTCCGATTGGGCCGACATCTCCATCTTTACCGTCAGCACCATCTTTACCATCTTTACCATCGACACCATCTTTACCGTCAGCACCGGCAGGGCCGACAGGTCCAGTCTCTCCGGCAGGACCTACTGGGCCGATTGGGCCGACATCTCCGTCTTTGCCATCAGCACCTTCTTTGCCATCAGCACCGGCAGGGCCGACAGGACCAGTCTCTCCGGCAGGGCCGACAGGTCCAGTCTCTCCGGCAGGGCCTACGGGGCCGATTGGGCCGACATCTCCATCTTTACCGTCAGCACCGGCAACAGGTCCAGTCTCTCCGGCAGGGCCTACGGGGCCGATTGGGCCGACATCTCCATCTTTACCGTCAGCACCGGCAGGGCCGACAGGACCAATCTCTCCGATAGGACCGATTGGACCGACGTGGTTCACTGAAGCGATGTGATCAATAAAACAATATTCATCATTGCTGCAACAATGGTCGTAATCATAATAATTGACGTTATCAAAATCAAAATCTTCATTTTCATGCATTACAAGCGCAATTTCTATCTTGTTGCGAACGTCGTTATTTTTTTCCTTAATCGATGATTGTGTTTGTGAATGCAAAAAAGAATTAAGTAAAATTACATTGAAGAATAATATATTTATAAATTTAATCTCTGTCCTGAAATGGTGTATCATTGCTAGCTCCTTTAACTTTGGGTTTAATAATAAAATCAAAATATCAACTGGCTGTGAATAAATCTGACAAAAAAATATATTTATAAATATAGATTTAGCATGTTGGTTAGATAATTTTACGTCACAAAAAAATCGAGTAATAATATATATATTATTACTCGAAATAATTCACATAATTTATAAAATTATCTGGCATTGAAACGTTTGGGTGATTGTACTAAAAAGTGGCTAGACAAAAAAACGTAATATTTTTTTCAAAGATAGGAATATAGCAGTTGATACCACAATTATTAAAATGAAAAAAATAATGGTTTTAAACACGATTACCATGGTTGTGTGTTCTTGTTGATGCAATTCAAATTTACAAAATTATTTGAATTGGTACTGGCTTGTTTATCTTTGATAAAAACGTGAATAGTTGTGGTGTTTGCCTTAATTTGGCGAACCGAAATTACACATTTCTTTGAAAATTTATCTGCAACAAGAAGCCCTTCTTTTTTGGTCGATATATTTTCGTAGATCCATCCGTTCAATTCTAGTTCTTTTTGATAAAACTTAATAACCTGTGCCATGTTCAGGCTTCCTTCGTAAATAAAGTGCTCGGAATGCTTCGTGGTATTATTAGATTCGGCATATCCTTTAAGTTTATATCCAACCGGTACGGCCAAAATTTGTTGTTTGGCTTGTGTTATCAGATCCTTATTTTTAACCTTTGGTTGGAGCTCTTCGCTTGGTACTGTTTCCGTAGCCTCAATTGTTTGTTCAATTGTGCTTTGTATTGCGAGGCTTGGCGCAGTTGGCTTATTTTGTTTGGAGCATCCGGTCAACGAAATAGTTAAAATTGATATAATTAATAAGAGGGTTGTTTTCATATTTTTATCCAAAAATTTAAGGACAGCTTTTTACACTGTCCTTAAATTTAAATCTTATTTTAGCAAATCATGTTATTCAGCAGCTTCAGCCTTTTTAGATGCTTTTGCAGCAGCGGCCTTGGAGATGACAATTTCTTGTACTCTTGCCTCTTTGCCAAGTCTTGCTCTTAGATAGGTTAATTTGGCTCTGCGGACTCTACCTCTTCTAACCAACTTCATGTCTGCTATGTTTTCAGAATAATAAGGGAATATTTTTTCAACGCCAACGCCATTTGCACCAATTCTGCGAACTGTAAACGTTGTTGCTGCACCTTTGTTGTGAATGTCGATGACATCACCTTCAAAATATTGAATTCTCTCTTTGGCACCCTCTTTTACTTTTTGAGCGATGTTAAGAGTATCTCCAACTCTAAAGTCGGGGAAATTTCTGTCTACTACGGCTAAGTCCAAAATTGTTTCTTTAGTTAAACGCGTCGTTTTCATTTTTTTCCTTGAACCAAATATCGAATAAATTGTTCGAACCATAAAAAAGCATAAGTTTATTTTAAATCGACTTTATGAACACACAAACACAAACTTGCAACTATTATAATAGTATTTATTGGACTAATCAATAAAAATATCGACGGATATTTTGGTGCTAAAATTTAAGTAGCTTGTTTCAATTTGAAATATTGACAATGATTCTGAATGCGAGATCCAATCGAGCGTTGTCGCATGTGTGTGTATAAAGACGTCGTCAGTATCGACTGTTTCAAAAGCAATGGCAGTTTTTGCAGTTTTGAAAAAAGCTATTTGTAAATTGGCTACTGATCAGCGCTTGCAGGCCGCACTTAAAAATTTGTTGGTTTGCTGTCATGGTTGATTGGGTAGTGGTTTTGGATGTTTGGGGTTGATGTATGCTCCTAATAGAGAGGGTTTTGATTCTTGTTGCATATTTAAGTTATCATAGATGTTGTTGACCAAAGATTGTTCAAAGTAAATATGGATTTATGTAATTTAATTTACATACGCTTGCTTTTTATGCGGCGCATGGCCGTAATTGTGATGGGTTTGGCTGTATGAAGTGTTTTAAAAACATTTTGGGGCAGGTTATGCAATCTACCCCATTTTTATCTACTAAAAATCTGCGTGTTTTGGATATCTTGGGAATGGAATCGCATCTCGAATGTTGTCGATGCCGGTCGTAAATACGACCAAGCGCTCGAATCCAAGGCCAAACCCAGCGTGAGGCACTGATCCGTATTTGCGAAGCTCAAGGTACCACCAATAATTTTCTTTGTTTAACCCGAGATGGTCCATTTTTTTTGTTAATAGGTCAAGATTGTCTTCACGTTGGCTTCCGCCGAGTATTTCACCAACTCCGGCCACCAATGTATCCATTGCTGCAACGGTTTTGCCGTCGGCATCCTCCTTCATGTAAAACGCCTTAATTTCTTTTGGATAATTGGTCAAAATTACCGGCTTCTTGCAGTGCTCTTCGACAATGTATTTTTCATGCTCTGATTGCAAATCTATTCCCCAGCTGACCGGATAATCAAACTTTTTTGGAGCCTTTTTTAGAATATCTATCGCGTGCGTGTATGTTAGATGCTCGAAAGGTGATTCAATAACGTGTTGCAGCCGTTTAATCAGCCCTGGTTCTACAAATTTATCAAAAAATTCCATATCCTGCGGACATTTTTCAAGTGCTGTTTTGACGCAGTGTTTGAGATAGCTTTGAGCGCATTCCATGTCGTCGCTTAGCTCCGCAAATGCCATTTCTGGTTCAATCATCCAAAACTCAGACAAGTGTCGTGATGTGTTAGAGTTTTCGCCACGAAACGTTGGGCCAAACGTATAAATGTCGGAAAGTGCAAGCGCGTAGCATTCTCCGTTTAATTGTCCTGAAACGGTTAAAAATGTTTCTTTGCCAAAATAATCTTGCGAAAAATCAACTTTTCCATCGATCAATGGCGGATTTTTTGCGTCAAGTGTGGATACTCTGAACATTTCGCCAGCGCCTTCGCAATCAGAGCCGGTGATGATTGGTGTATTAACGTAGATAAATCCACGCTTTTGAAAAAATTCGTGCGTGGCCCATGCCAGAGCGTTTCTTACTCTTGCAATCGCACCGATTGTGTTTGTTCTTGGACGAAGGTGTGCAATCGTTCTTAAAAATTCAAGCGTGTGTTTTTTCTTCTGCAGCGGATAAGTTTCTGGATCGCACAGTCCGATGATGTCAAAAGTTTTTGCCTGCATTTCAAACGCTTGACCTTTGCCTGGACTTGCAACAAGCTTGCCGGAAACGCTAACAGATGCGCCAGTGGTGGCTAATTTTGACGCATCTTCAAAATTTTTTAAATCTTCGGAAACAATGACTTGAAAATTGTTAAACTGCGAGCCATCGTTAATTTCAACAAATCCAAAATTTTTTGAAAATCTTGAAGTCTTAATCCAGCCCTTTACCGTTAATTCTTTTCCTATGTCGCTGGTTGTTATTTGACTGATTTTTATTCGCATAACATTCTCCGCATTTAAGTTATGATGGTTATTCAGGTACATACCTTAACATTTATTTTATCAGGTTAATAATTTTTGTAATGATGCAAAATTTATTGTAGTACACGGCACAAAGCATAAATATTCAACCATAACTTTTATAATTTTAAAACAATGGTTAAAATTATCGAAGAGTTAAAATAGTGAATTATGTTTAATGAAAGGATTACTAATGTTAAACAAAATAGTACCAGGCTTACAGCCTAAAAAATTGAATAAGTTTATTCCTGACAAAAAAATGCTAGACGATAACGTTGGATTTGTCGAAATTTTGGAAGTCTTTGGTAGCGATTTAACCATTGCCAACGCTGCCAGAGTATCTTTTAACAAAGAATCTGAATTTGAGCCGGTCAAAATAGGTTATGGGGATGGGGCAAAAATTATAGGATATAAGCTTTCGACAAGAGATGAAAAATTAATACAATACCTTGCAGAAAACGATCATGTTACGCCATTTTTTCATCCACAAATTCGTTTTAGAATTAAAATGCCAATTTTTGTTATAAGAGAATGGTATAGGCATACAATCGGATTTGCGCGCAATGAAGTTTCTCGACGTTACGTTACGTATGAACCAGAGTTTTTTGTTCCTCGTGAACTCAGAAAAAAAGATGAGAATGTTAAACAGGGTTCAAGTTCTGAAGTTGTCGATAACAGCGATGAACAAATAAAATTGATGAATGATTATTGCAAGAAGGCTTTGGAATATTACAATTCTTTGCTTGAAGATGGAGTTTGTCCGGAGCAGGCAAGAATGATATTGCCTCAATCTATGTACACAGAGTTCATCGAAACCGCAAGCCTTGCTGGATATGCTCGATTGGTAAATTTAAGACTTGATAGCTCTGCGCAGCTTGAAATACGCAAGTATGCAAACATTGTTTCATGCATGTTAACAAAATTTTTTCCAGTAAGCTGGAGAACGTTGATTAAATCTGATTATCTAGAAAGAAAGGTATCATGAGTATCAAGGCCGATAGCTGGATTCGATTAATGTCACAAACCACAGGAATGATAGAACCTTTTACTGACCGTCAAGTTCGCAAAATTGATGAAATATCGTCAAAAATAGTAAGCTTTGGCCTTTCAAGCTACGGTTACGATATTCGCGTAGCAGATGAATACAAGGTTTTTACAAACGTTTTTAATTCAATTATTGATCCTAAAAACTTTACAGACAACTCGTTTGTTGCGATTAAATCGGATGTTTGCGTTATTCCACCAAATTCTTTTGCACTGGCTAGAAGTGTTGAATATTTTAGAATTCCACGTGATGTTTTGACGATTTGCTTGGGCAAGTCGACTTATGCTCGCTGTGGTATCATTGTCAACGTTACGCCATTTGAACCCGAGTGGGAGGGGCATGTGACTATCGAAATTTCAAACACAACTCCACTGCCAGCAAAAATATATTCTAATGAGGGCATTGCCCAGGTTATTTTTCTGCAAGCTGACCAGCAGTGCGAAGTTTCTTACGCCGATCGTGGTGGTAAATATATGAAACAACGTGGCATCACTCTGCCAAGAATGTAATTTTATGGTTTACAAGGGCCTCTCTGAATGGCCTTTGTAAACCTATCTGTTTAGCCCATTCAGTCGATATTGCCAAACCACAGCAACTTCCGCTAAAAATTTTTCGCAATAACTGGTAGTATTATACCATTCCAAGTTGTTAAAGTACCTAAAATAAAGCTTTTTGCGTTTGGTTGTAAATCTACGATTGGAAGCTAGCTGTAAATATCGTGGGCATTTTTACTTATTTTGAAAATTTTAATTCGGCAAGCCACATCCAATCGCATGTTGCTGGCGGGGTCTAAAAAATTATCATTTTCTTCGTAGCTCTGATGAATAGCCGCATGCGAGAAGCCATAGTCGATGTATCAATCTGCATATGCATGTTTTGGAATGGAGCAATGTTTGGATTACCTTTAAGGGAAGTCTTTTTCAAAATTTTTTAATTCCCGAACTCAGGTTTTTTTTAAGACCACACTCTAAAAATAAAAAGAGTAAGTAACTAAAATCATCATCATAAAAAGTACCGATGAAAAGACTAAATCGCTTGTCAACTGAAGCTTTTCAACCACTGCGCTATAAAGCTCTTTGGCAAGAACTTTTGTTCGATTAATCGTAAGAACAACATAAACCTGAAACAACAGTACAATTAACAGTAAAATAACAAACATGTAAAAAATAAGATCCACGTGCATAGCATAACCAACAACCGGAGACGCTGCATTGATCACCAGTCTGAACAACACCAGCGACGGCACAGCACCTGTTATCAAAGAAAGCCTACTTGGATCATCTATCCCAAGCAGCAAAGATAACAGCCCTATCAAAAAAATTATTAGCATCGGCAGGTAAAGCGCACCAGCATACCGAAAGCCTACATTTTCAAAATCGATAGAAAAAAGTGCAGCAGGATAAGATATTTGGGCAGCAGGGTCTTCGATATGAAGATTGGATTGTACGTACCCAGTTTTTACTTGTGTATCCTTTAATTTCCACTCATGAATCGAAACATTTGTGGACAGCGAAAAGCTTTGCGGATCTGAAACAAAACACAATTCCCGAGCCGTTGCACTTTTGTTTTGTAAAAGAAGATGAAGGGTATGATCACCGATTGGGAAGTATTTGTGGTTAACCGTCAATTTAAAAGTCGTTTGTATGTGGTAGCAGACTAAAACTTCATCGTCGATCAATTTTATTATTGGATCTGATCGATACAATAATTTGCCGTTTTGTTGAATCAGTGAGTTATACAACGTAAACTGATCCAAAGAATCAAGAGCCTCTGTTGCGGAAGGATATCTAAACCAAACCGTCGCATCAATCGTAAAAATGCCTTGATCGAATGAAAAAACAGGAAAACTGTTTACATGAATGCCAACGTGAACCACAGAAGCAAGTCTCTTCACTTTTTCGTCAACAGCGTAAATCTTTGGAGCTTTATCTTCTGCAATAAAACGCCGATCTTGCAAAAAGGTTAATCCGGTTAAATAAATAATTGTTATTAAAAGTGAACTCAACTGAATTTTTGTAAGCCTAAAAGTCGTAACCAATCCTAGAAACATCGCTAACTCCTAAAGTTTAACCATTTATAATTGATATACTCATGCCAAACGCATGTCGAGTTGTTGCATCAAAATTTATTGTAAATCCACCAATATCAAAAACTTTCAAAGCTTCAATTTGGCCTAATACAGCCTCTTTTGTTATATCACCTTTGATATTTTTGATTGCCTCAACAATTATTAACGCACTGATGTAGTAAGAAAACGATAAAATATTATATGAATCGTTTGGGTAGTATTTATCGATATCTTGACGATATTGTGTTGCCACTGCTGATTGATCAAGTCTAGGGTCAGGAACACATGAAGAAAAGCTAAAATGCGCCCCTTTATCTTTTAAAATATCGCCAACAAACAAGGTTGAGTCAACCCCCACAAACTCCGTTGCGTAGTGCCCTCGCTTAAAAAATTGTTCTATCAATTTTACGGCGGGCATGCTTGTAGAAATACAAACAACAACCTTGGGGTCCGCAACCAATAATTTTTCGGCACTGGTAACCACGTCAACAGTCATTCGATTGTAGCTTGCTTTGCTTGTTGGTTGTACGCCATAGCTTTGCAAAATCGTTTCAAAACTATTTGCAGCATCAACTGAAAAATCATCATCCGCGTGAAAAATTGCGATTTTTTTCAATTTTCTTTGCTTAACAACGTTTTCAGCTATCATTTCAAGCTGCGGCTGAAGATCCCCAAGACCGTTAACAATATTTGACAAGCTTGGATCACGCAAAGAACTGTGCCCAGCCCACGGAAAGAGCATCGCTATCTTTTTACTTTTTATCATGGGCAAAACACCTAACACCGAACGGGTTCCAGTGCAGCCCAAAAACATATCGATCTTATTATCTCTCAACAACGATATTATATTCTTTTTTGCCAAAACAGGATCGCCGTGATCGTCTAAGCTCTCCAGCCTTAATTTGTACCCATTTACCCCGCCGCTTTCATTTATTCTATTAAAACATGCATTTATCGCATTTTTTATCAGATTTCCGTAAAGCCCAAGGTGTCCTGACAAAGTCCCCGTTTGCCCAAATATTACTTCTTTTGTTTTTATTGTATTTTCAACAAAATCTGCCTTTTTCTCTGCAAAAACGTTGAACATAAGTAAAAAACTCAAAAAACAATAATTTAGTCTAAAATTCATCTCTTTTCTCCTAAATTTGACCATTTTTAAATGAATTAAATAAAAAATGCTCATTTATTTATAATTTAATCATCAAAACAAAGTCAATATTTTCACACAGTATCATTTAAAATTGACTTTATTGGTAGCCCTGGTAGAATTAATTTCAAGTAGTAATTGTTTTAGCTGTTTGAGATGGGGGTTATTATGAAGTTTAATTTAAAAAGATTATTTATAGCCGCAACACTTATCATAGGGTTAAGCAATGCATCAGTAGAAGCAATTGATTCTGTGAGCGCAAAGGTTATTGATGAATGGATATCGACGGGCAACGCACCAAGAATCAGCGTCATTAACTCCATGACCCATGTCGAGTGGAAAAAATTAGTTAATAAAAAATGTATTCCGTCTTTAAACGGTTTTGATTTTAAAAATAAAACGTATCGAGATATTGCAAAAGCCTATTTTAATCAATATTTCTCAAGATATTTTAATAGCAAGATTTTCAGACTTTTCACATGGCATTTAACCGAAGATAACTCGTTTGCTGCTTGGGTAAACCCACTGCCAACAGAATTTAAAAATGCACTCAGACTTTACTATCACATGTACATGTTGACATGCGGCAAAGATACATGGCTTGACGGCATAAAATTAGATATACCTGTTTCATTTTTAGTTGAACATGGCATTATTCCAGCACCATGCCAAATAAGTCTTAACGAGCTTATTTTTGTGGAGCATAACTCTGAGATTGAAAAAGAGGCCGAACTTTACGCTCAGCATCTGATTAATTTAGAAAAACTTACTACATCAGGCAGATTAAAAGTGCTTGCAAAAAAATTGTTTAAAAAATTATTAGGCAAAAATTCTTTTGGTTTATCTGAATTGAAAGAAATAAAAATTATTCTTAATAATTTACCAAAATCATTCAAAAAAATGGTCGTAGAAAAATACGCACAATTAACAAAATTAGAAGGTAGATTATTTGCTCAAGACAAAAAATTCAAAGAATTGGCTTCGTTGAAAACTCTTCTAGACAATCCTGCATGCAAATCCAAGTTGATGGACGAGATTGAGCAGACTCACAAGCTTGATCTTACAAACAAAACTATGCCTAACTTAGATAGAGAAGAGCTTAGCCTGCTAGGACAAGACGCCTTGAACGATATTAAAGAATTGATATTGTGTGGTAACGATTTCAAAGCTCTGCCATCAGATGTATTTTGTGATCTTACAAATCTTGAAAAAATTGTTATCTCAAACAACAGCAGCTTAGAAATACTTCCTACAGCATTGTTTAGAGGTAACCCAAAACTTAAACTGGTTATTATTTCAAACAACCCAAATTTAAAAATAGATCAAACGATCTTTTCAGACATCAGTCCAGATGTAACACTTGAACTTTTAGACCTCAGTAACAACAACCTGCAAGACGGCGATTTGCCATACCTTGCAAGCATGCCGGTAAAAAGCATCAATCTTTCAAACAACTTGTTAACAACTTTACCTGCAGATCTTTGCCAACAACCAGGCTGGCAAGCGGTTGAAACATTGAATCTTTCAGGTAACAAAATTGCATCTTTAAACAGTATCGCAGACAGAAGCCTGCAAAGCCTTGCTCAACTCGATCTATCTTGCAACAATGGCCTGATGGTTACAAGTATCGGTTTAAACGGCCAACCATCGATATTTTGGCCAAAGATCGAAACATTGATTTTAACTGATTGCGACATAACAAAAATCGACTCAACAAGCTTTAGCAGCTTTCCAACGTTGAAGGAACTTTGTTTAAACAAAAATAAATTACAAGAGCTCGCAGAAGAAGATGTAATTCCTGGCTTTGATCGAAACACGTTGCTGGAAGAGCTTGATTTGACACAAAACGAATTGTCAGCAATAACACCAGTTACTTTTCAAAATTTAACAAACTTAAAAGTTTTGAGCCTTGGATCTAACAACATAAAAACAATAACAACAAAAATGTTCGCAAGCTTAACACAGTTAAAAGAGCTCAATCTGGAAAACAACGGCATTTCAAATGTTGAAGTGGACGGGTTACCTTCGTGCAAGTTGATTAAATTTAAAGGTAACAATACACACGGACTATTCAGGCTTTTGACCAGCCTACGCACAACATCGTCACTCAGTTCAACCGTAGAAAAAGAGTGGTACAACCGCCTTCACACAATTTTGTTGGCAGATGGAGCTCGTGGATTAAAGACACTTAAAACAATAGTACAAAAACTGGCTCGAAAAACATACAAACAAATCGTTGCACAGCCAGAACCAAAAATTGAAGAAATAAAAATAAATATCACACCAGCAATTCAAGCCCAGGCGCAGCAAGAAGTCCAAGTTGCTCAAATCGCTGAGCCGGCGGTAAAAATTGAACAAACTACAAGCCGTTACCCTGACCTGTTCGTCGATGTAACATCGCAGCCAAGCGCACCGAAGAAAGAACAATCTTTGTATCCTGACCTTGCAGAACTTAACAGATATGATCAACCTGAGCCAAGTGCTCCGCCAGCACCAGCAGCCTATTAAACTGCTTCATAAAACCCTAAACTAGTCATGCGAGGGAGGAACTAAATTAGCTCCTCCCTCGTTTTTATTATCTAGCCAAAACTATTATTTTCAGGGCTATACATCAACCATTCACGTCGCAAAACAGCTCTGCATCGAGCCTGCCAGAGAATTGACAAGTTTTTAAATGCGAGCTGCCGGCATTGACTGGGACGTGTCTAGCGAAGGAGTTTGAGAAAAAGTGCAAAAACTCTTGGAGCTACGCGCTCCACAATTATCGTTCGTGCGGGTGTGGGTCGCATAGCTCCACAAATTCATTAATCTTGCTCTAATTTCTTGACTTTTACATCTCAATTTTAACATTATTCAAATATTGCAGTGAAACCCAATCTTAAAAATTTATTGTTAAAAAAGGAGCGAGATGAAAAAACTTGTTTTATTTTCATTATTAATTTGTTTGAGTTTTGGCCAATTTTCGGCAATGGAAGATCCGGAAGAGGCTAAAAAAGCCTCTTCAAAAAAGGCACGCTTTGCAAAATTTATAGCAAACCTTGCGTGGAAAAGCAGGGCTCCGATGGGAGCGATTGCTGGTGGCGTAGTTGGCGGAGTCTCAGGCATTGGAGTAATGACAGGCGCAGAAATAGGAAGCGGCATCGGTGTTGGATCTAAATTATTTGGCGTCCAACGTGGTACTGCAACATATTTTAGTTATCGCTATTTATCCGCACCTATTTCAAATTTTTTATGGAATTATCTAAACTTTGCATCAGTACAAGATTTTTTAGTATACAATGGAACTGGCTTTTTGGGACAAATATGGAACTACTCTTTTGGGTGTAATTTTCCGGTTATGCCAGCAATTTATGGTGCACTCGCATCCACGGTTATTGGCTTGGCCGCATTTTATGCGACTATATCGCTACTTTCGTATGGTGCACAGAAATATTGTGATGCAAAACTCATCGCCGCAATTCAAGCTGATGCGCAGGAAATTATAGCCAATTATTTAACACCTGGTAAAAAATGGAACTTAGATATAGCGTGGGCCAAAATTTGGCAATACGAAGTAAAGACGTCGTATTTTTCTATTGCTCCCTCAGCCCATGGATCTGCAGAAAAATTAGAGAAACAGGTCGGCCCGCTGGTGATGCTTCAATTTATTCCGATTCTTGCATGCGCTTTGTACAAAGATGAAACGCTTGACATACAACCAAACGCTGCTTTAGCAAATAAAATAATAGACTATGTAGATAATGTTATTACGGACATTGTTGCTGAAAAACCAACTCAATTGAATTTATTGCGGGGACAAAAATTACCAAACAAAAATAAGATGATAGATGCGTGGCTCAAAAGCAGGTATGCCATGCTTTATCAAGTCTGCCACTTAAACCCTGCCAGTCCAACAGTAGCGCAGCAAGTGTTTTTAGGCTCAGATACAAAGTTATCACAAAAATTATTTAAAAACGTGCCAGACAATGTAATCAAAGAGATAGTGCTACTTAACAGGGATAAATACGGCAGAACACTGATGCACCACACGGCAAAGGTTAAAAATACTGAGACTCTAAAAGCGTTTAGTAATCTCTTATTTGATCTTTATAAAACCCATAACCAGAAAGGCTATGTTGCAATTCCTGAAGCTGATCAAACAAAAATTAAAGCTGCAATGATTTATGATCTGACAAAGAACTTTTTCGCTCTACACACAAGAAAACTTGAAGGGCTTGGGCGAGCAGAATTTTTTGGCGTAGACGCTACACCATCATCAAGCAAGGTTAAAGAAAAAACACTTGCTTCAGACATAGTCGACTATCAGCTCCAAAACCCGCTGCACAAAGCGGCCATAAACTTCAATTCGGAATTTATTAATATGTTTTTTGACGACCCAGAACTGCTTGAAATGGCAATGCTGCAACAAGACACCGATAAACGCACGCCCTTGCACCTGGCTGTGATGATGGCAACAGATATTAACATGGAACATATCGAAAAATATAACCCAAAGACCAGAAAAAAAGCCACCGCAACCATCCAACACTTAATTACTGGACTGAACGAGGAGACGGCGTACCACTTTCTTGCAACGCCTGACTGCAAGGGCAAAACTCCATTGCACTACGCAGCTGAGGCAAAAAATGGAACGTTGATAAGTTATATGCTTAACGCAGTTGCAAGGCCTGGACCGCAAACCTGGCTGAGGAAGTTTTTCCATCGCAAATTTGGACAGGCAGATACATTGAAAGTTGTAGATCAGCATGGCAACACGCCGTTGCACGCCGCAGTAATGCCGTCCTGCCGCTGCTTGCAAGAGTTTACGCCGGCGACAATCGATGAAGAAATCGAAAAATATGTTAATTTTTTACAGATCGATAAAAAAGATGAAACAACATACAAAGAACATGGCCAAGCAATAGCCGCTTACGTAAATAGCCTTGTTGCTAAATCTAAAGAGGACCCTGCAAAATTATCAAAGATTAAACGTCTCTATCAATGGTTCAGAGGCACCTCTACAATAGCCCAAGTCGCCAGTCAGACTTGTCCAGGAACAATGCATGAAGGCAGTAAGTTATTAGAACTAAGTCAAGCCATGGAAGGTAAAGCTGTCTCAGCAAAGCAAGAGGCTGAAGGCTCTCCATCTGAGGCTACAACAACAAAAGCACAAGAAACTAAAGCTGCAGCTGAAGCTGCAACAGCAAGTGAAGCTGCCTCGGAACAAAAAGAAGCTACGTCCAATTTCATCGACCAGCTTTATCATGAATTAAATCATCTAAAAATCATTGTCGATCTGGAGAGGGCAAAAAAGTTGCTGCAACAACACAAAGTTGAGCGATATTTTAAATTTGACACACTTACAGCGCCTGAAAGCGATAATATTATTCCTGCAACCATCGCGAATTTATTAACAGGCATTTCGCGTGAAGATCGATTTGAGCTTTTAAAAATTCAAAATCTGTACGGCCAGACAGCGCTACATCTGGCAATGACGCAAGATAATATCAAGATTATTACAGCTTTGCTGCAGATGTTAGTTCCTGGCACAGCCGAATACCTAACCCAAGATCAAATCATTGAGTTATTCTCGATTCGTGATCAGAACGGATATACGCCGCTACACACTTTAACAAGCGCAAAACACGGAACTGAAAATAAGGTCGAAGAGGATGCTTATGAAAAATCTCAAAAAATGCTTACTTCATTATTTGCAGGCGAAGCAGCTATCGTCAAAGGCTTAACGCCAGAACAACGCGAAAAATTGCTATCGATCAAAGATGGACGCGGGCAAACAATAATTCATGCAATGGTTCAAAACGGATATAATTATCAACAAGATATTGCGCCGCTCTTTGCCGGCGACACAGAATTGCAGAACAAACTATTTTTATTTCAGGACAACAACGGCAAAACCCCGCTAAGTTCGGCAATGTCGTTGAAGCATGAATTTTTACCCGCAATAGTCGAACAGCTTGCCGCATCGGCAGATCTCTTAACAAAACAAAACAATCATGGGCAAACAATCTTCCACACACTGGCAATGTCCGGCAATCTTGAGGTAATATCAGCATTATTAAAAAATAAAACAGATGATGTAAAACTCGCCGCACTGCAAAAATTGGACGAGTTTGGAATGGCGCCACTACACTACATTCCAGTGTACATCGGCAGATTGACACGCGAGCAGAAAGAAGCAGGGGAAATCGGCCGTATCATCGATGGCGTTAACAAAATTTTACAAGATCAAGGAGAACCGGCTCAAAAAACACTGCTAGAAACAAAAACTGGCAAAACCAAACAGGGTCGAGCAGCCCATAATCAAACACTGCTCCATCTCTCAACTTTAAATAGCGTCGCTGCTGACTTTATTGAATATTTAAAAGGCGCAAGTGCTGATTGGCTAGCACAAGACAGCAACGGCGACACCGCACTAACCCTGGCATCCAAAGCAGGCGATGTGCCAACGATGGTTGAATTGATTAAATTTGCTCCAAAAACACAACAACGCAAAAAACAGGAAGAAGGCCAATCCGTAACGATAGATGAAGATATGCGCGTAATGTTCCTTCAAACCAAAAACAAGGACGGCATGAGCTTTATGCATTACATCGCGCTGAGCAATTTAAACACAAAGCAACTTGAACCGATTCTGAATATATTAACACTAGGAGGCTTTATTAATTGTTTATCGATCCAAGACAAACTCAAGCAAACTGCGCTACACAAAGCAGCAAGCGTTGGAAATGTTAATTTCAATCAATTGATAACTAAAACAGCCAACGAAACACCTTTTGAATTATTTAACTTACTGCGCATCCAAGACCACAATGGCCAAACGCCGCTGCACGTGGCCCTTGCAACATTCCCACACAACGAAGCATTTGAAGGCGAGGAGAAGACCGATGCGATAGCGCAAGCCGTGGGTCAATTGGATAAACAACTTGAAAAATTACGCAAGACTCAAGCAAAAACAGACTCTGCTTACAGAACAGCCATAGTCGATCTTGGCCAAGGCAAAATCACACAGTCGAAATTTATTAAGATAAGAGCCAAAGATTTGTCGGCTCGTCAAAAAATCGAACGCATCGAGGCTCAACGCAAAGTTGCTGCGCAAAAAATAGAAAACCTTGCAGCGTACTTAAATGAAAAAGCAAATCACGTTACATTCGCAACGAATTTATTGGACGCCTACGTTCAAGCTAAAAAATCAGAAATTGGCGCACAATACCCCAACCCAGTCATAGAATTGCAAGACAACAATGGCAACAGCGCACTGCACCTGGCGGCTCAACTTGGAAATGCCGATCTGATAAATGCATTTAAAACAACATTGAGCGATGAATTCATTGTAGCCTTGAGAGTTTTAAACAAGAACGGCGATACACCGCTACACATCGCGATAGCCAAAGACGACGTGAATAGTTTCACAACGTTGGCGAATGGTTTAAATAAAAATCAAATTATAGAACTGATCAAACTTAAGAAACGCTGGCGCCTTCCACTCCTCGGCAAGAAGCTTTTGTACAAAGCATTCAGCAAAAAAGGATTGTCTGACTTTGACATTGCTCGAGGAAAAGTTAGAGAACATCTTGAAAAGCTAGAACAGCCAGAAGCAATACCATCAGCTGACGCTGAATTACGCAAAAGAAACGTAGGACAGGCACAAATAACAATACCGGTCACGCTATCACTACCACCTACAACACCAGAAACAACGCCAAAACCAGCATCAATACCAACAGTTGAAGCTGCACATGCGGCGGCCGCATCATCAACGCCACCAGCGATATCGCTAAAATCATCGCCCCCAGCTGAAACTGGATTACGCAAAAGAAACGTAGAATCAACAAAGGCAACACCATCAACCGAAGAACAACAACAAGCGGCAAAAGCGGCCATTGAAGCCATTTTAGAGAACAATCCGCAGGAATTTTTAACGCTTATTAACGAAATAAAATCAGAAACCGATGCTAGAAGTTGTGACGGCGTAGAGATTAAAGGTGTAGCGGCTGGAAAAAAGAGGAAATCGATAACTTCGATAATTTTAAGAAAAACTTCAGGAGATTTTGTTAATCATGAAGTTCAATACAAAAAGACAGAACTTACTGACTGGCTGAGTCAAAAGATACAAGATCAAGTAGTGCCAGTGATAACAACAAAACCAAAGACACAATCAACCAAAAAACAAAATACACAATCAACCAAATAATCTAAATATTTTACAACTAACAAGTTCTTCGGGCGTGCCGACATCGACACGCCCACTCTTTTTTGCATACAGTCAAAACCATTATTTTCAGGACCATACATCAACCATTGTCATCCAAACACAGCACGGCATCGAACCTGCCAGAAAATTGACAAGTTTTTAGATGCGGCCTGCGGGGCATGATTGGGCCGTGTCTAGCGAAGGAGTTTGAGAAAAAGTGCAAAAACTCTTGGAGTTATGATGTGGCGTCTTCCCTACATCATAAATTCCTTCTCGCTCAAACTCAGTTTTTCAAACTTCGTTTTCACTCGTCGGAGTAAAATATCGTAGAGAATTCTGACAAGCGAGAACTTTAGCTTGAGTGAGGCTGATTTGTAAGGTTTCGCTTATTTTTTTACTCTAAAATATCGATTTTGCAGTTGTTTATGATAAGCTCGTTTCAAATAAAAATAAAGGAGACTCTGAATGCAAATTTTTCCCTCTATCATTTGTAGCGATATTTTAAACTTGCAAAAAACGCTGCAAACCCTAGATTCGGTCTGTGATGGGTACCACATAGACGTCATGGACGATCACTTTGTGCCAAACTTAACGATTGGGCCTGATTTTGTTAATGCAATAACACGCAAAACAGCTCTACCAAGCCATGTTCACTTGATGGTCGATAATCCTAAAAACTGGTGCGATCGTCTAAATTTAAAAAAGATAGATACATTAACATTTCACATTGAAGCAGTGTCGAGCTATGACGAATTACTTGATCTAGTCGACAAAATTCGAAACAAAGGGTGGAAGAAGGGCTTAGCATTAAACCCAAATACTCCGCCGCCAGAATATCCTGTTTTGCAATGTTTTGATCAAATTATTATAATGTCGGTAAATCCAGGCTTTTCAGGCCAAAAATTTATTCCGGAAGTTGTAGAAAAAATTAAAAATTTGGTTAATATTAAAAAACGCTATTTTAGTGATTTGCAAATAGCTGTTGATGGTGGAATTGACAAGCAAAACATGAAAATGCTGATTGATTTGGGGGTTGATGTTTTTTGTGTTGGGTCTGCAGTATTTGCAGCGCAAGATCCACGCCAGGCCCTTGAAGAACTTTATAATCTGTAATTTAAAATTTAATTAAAACCTGGAAGGCAAAAAATGCATGCTGTTCAAGCAGCTTCAAAACTTAGAGTTGGTGTCTTTTTTGGCGGTAAATCAATCGAAAGAGAAGTATCACTAAATTCTGGTCGAACAATCTGCGATCATCTTGATACGGACAAATATACGATTATTCCGATATTTCAAGACGAAGATGGCACATTATATCTTTTTCCATGGCATTTTTTGCACAGAGGTAAAATATCAGATTTCCAGTCTCGACTGGCCAAAGAAGCCAAAAAAATTACGTGTGATGATCTAAAAAATATTGTCGATTTTATTTATCTGGCAGCACATGGACGATTTGCCGAAGATGGTACAATCCAAGGCATGCTTGAAGTTTTGGGAATACCTTACTTGGGCAGCAAAATATTTGGCAGTGCGCTTGGTATGGATAAGGCTGCTCAGAAAGATGTTTTTAAATCAAGTGGAATTGATGTAGCAAAAGGGGCAGTGGTTAAAGGCTTTGACGTAAACAATATAACAACTGAAGAAATTATTAATAAATTAAAAAAAGAAAATGTAGAGTTGCCATGCATTGTAAAACCGGCGCATGAGGGTTCTAGTATGGGCGTGTCAAAGATAACATCAGCTGATGAGCTATTGCCAGCAATTATTCAAGCCGCTTATGTTGATCCGCGAAGAGTTCAAGACGTAATTGTTGAAGAAAAAATAGATGGCATGGAATTTGTTTGTGTCGCTCTACAAAAAGTAAAGCGTCATGGAAACAACGTTGAAGTCGAATGGTTTACGCTGCCAATCACAGAAGTTGTTCCAGAAGGCGACAGCGTATTTGATTACGAACAAAAATATATGCCTGGACGTGCAAGGAAAATTACACCAGCTCGCTGCTCCGCTGAAAATTTGGACCGTATTGCACAAACGTGTATCAAAGCCTCTGCGATTTTGAATTTTTCAACAATTTCACGAATTGATGGCTTTTTAGCAGCGGATGGACGGATAGTTTTGATAGATCCAAACACATTGACAGGAATGTCGCCTGCTACGTTTTTGTTTCACCAAGCAGCTGAATTTGGCATGAGTCACACGCAGTTGATAAACTATTTGATAGAAACGGAGCTCAAACTTGCAGGAATGCTGGAAATCAAAAATTCTGCAATCGAAGGAGATGATTTGGTGGCAAAGGAAAATGAGAACAAAAAAATTAGAGTAGCTGTTTTGCTTGGCGGCAACACAAACGAACGTGAAATTTCGTTGGAATCTGGCCGAAACATTTGCTATAAACTTTCACCTCAAAAATATGAGTGTTTGCCAATCTTTGTATCAGATTCGATGCAGCTTTATAAACTTTCTCAAAGTATGCTGCTTAAAAATTCTACTCGCGAAATTTCCGAATTTTTAGAAAAAGCCGAAAAAATTGGATGGGCAGATTTACCTGAAATTTGCGATTTTGTTTTCATTGGTCTACACGGCGGTCTGGGTGAAGGCGGTGGTGTGCAAGGAACGCTTGAAATGCTTGGTTTGCCTTATAATGGTTCTGGCGTTTTGGCAAGTGCGCTTTGCATGGATAAATTTAAAACGAATAACTTTTTAAAGCATCATGGACTAGAGGTTCCTGTATCATCACTTATTAATGTTTGCGACTGGCAGAATAAATCAAATGAAGAAAAGATTGAAGTTCTTGCATCGCATCTTCAAAACTTGCAATATCCACTTATTTTAAAACCGCATGATGATGGATGCAGTGTTTTTGTAAAGAAGGCTACGGATACGCAAGATTTGATCAATAATTTGGACGAATATTTTGAAAAATCAAATAAAAAAATAGCCATGATCGAAGAGCTAATTGTTGGCACCGAGCTTACTTGTGGGGTAATTGGTAACGACGATAAAGTTATGGCTCTAGCTCCGTCAATGGCTGTAGCCAAAGGTGGCATTTTATCAATAAAAGAGAAGTTTTTGCCAGGCGATGGAGAGAATCAAACTCCAGCTCCTCTGCCAAAAGAAATTCTTGAGCTTGTAAGAGAAACAATGGTAGTCGCATACAAAGCTATTGGCTGTGCCGGCTATGCTCGAATAGATTGCTTTTATCAGAACTCAACGCAAAGTCCGACCGGCAAAGATCGCGTTATAATCCTTGAATTCAACACATTGCCTGGAATGACGCCTGCCACCTGCATATTTCATCAAGCCGCAGAACATGGAATGAAGCCGATGGATTTCATTGATAAAATAATTGAGCTGGGATTTCAGAATCATGCCGAAAAAATTACAGTTCTACCTTCCGAAAAAATAGATGATTCTTGCGTGCAAGAATCAAAATTGCGATTTGAAGAACTTAAAGATGATGCGATGCAAGAAAAATCGGTTCGCAAGAAGCAAAAGCCACCAAAAGCTTCGGCTTTTGATGCTCCAGATCAGGAGAGTGATAGCTTTGAATTTAAAGTACCCAAAGATGATTTTACAATGAAGTTATTTTAATAAAGTATTTTTACCATGAATAAATTATCATTACTATTTATGTCCTTTTTTCTTATTATAACGCAAGCGTGCTTGTTTGGGGCTACGCGGGAATATATGATTTCTGAAAGTCCGTTAACAAAAGCTTTACCATTATCATTATCAAATTGCACACACCATAAGTGTTGCGGTTGTAGGTTTTATTCAAATACATTAAGTCAAACAGCACAAAGCATTGTAGAGGCAAAATTGAAATGTCCTTTTCGAACAGATAGCCAACACTTGGATCCTCTCGTACTAACCCCGAGCTTCCTATTTTTCTTTATAAAACATACAATAAAACACTTCGTCAATTGCTTAAATCTCTCCTGCGACCAAAGTAGCGATTCTATTAAAAACATTTTTGAGGAAATTAAAGTTGATATCACGAAATGCTTAATCCTGAAAAATGACATTGGAATTGTTAATACAATACTTCATGAGGCTGCAAAGGATGGTGATCTTGATGTGTTAAAATGCATGTTGCATTTATTTTTTAAAAATAAGCTATCCAGGTTTGTCACTAGCAAGGCTATCGCTCATTTAGATAAGTCACCAAAAGAAGTTGCAGAATACTACAATAATAGTAAATGTTCAGAAGAGATTCATGGATTTGAAGCAATGATAAGACAATGTGGATTTATATAAAGCTTTTTGTGGTTGGTTGTAAATCTACGATTGGAAGCTAGCTGTAAATAGCAGGGGCATTTTTCCTTATTTTGAAAATTTTAATTCGGCAAGCCCCATTCAATCGCACGTTGCTGGCGAGGTCTAAAAACTTAGCATTTTCTTTGTAGCTCTGATGAATAGCCGCATGCGAGAAGCCATAGTCGATGTATCAATCTGCCTATGCATGTTTTGACATGGCGCAAAGTTTGGTAGATTTTAAAATTAGAATGGTATTAGGTGTGAATCAAAATATAAAAAAATGTCTTTTAAATATCATTCCACAAGAGTATTCCTGGAAAATTATATTACTGGAAGGCTGGGAATATATAATCGGAGACCTAAAAAAAAACGTAATTATTGAACAAATTAAAGAAGATGTTCTATTTTTAGGAGTGGTACATCCTGCCTGGGCACAAGAAATGTTTGCCTTAACTCCTGTATTGAAGCAAAAAATAAACGACTATCTTGGCAAAGAGCATATAAAATCAATACGCATAAAGTTAAAACAAACAAATAAACAGAATAAAAAACAATCCACAAATTTGCAAAAATTAGACTTTGTGCAGCCTGTGCTGACGATAAATGAGATAGAAAATTTAAACAGAATTAAAAACACTGAGTTGCGCGAGGTTATGCAATGTTTTTATTTGAAATGTAAGGAGAAACGGTCTTTGTAGTAAATTAAAAGGGGGAATTGGAATGTTTAAAATATCAAAAAAGTTTATCTTTACTTTAATTTTTTGTGGCATTTTTGTTGGAGGTTTAGCTTGTGTAAGCAAGGCTGAGTGTGTCAAACTTTCGTCGCTTGAAGATGGAGACAGCGATGAAAATAAATCAACAATGTATTACAATGTACTCAAGGCTGGTTATTATTCGCATGCTGGCAATGCCTGTAAGGCCATTAAATCGTTCAATTCGGCCTTTGAAATGCAGCCACCAATTTATATCTACGAGCCATACCTAAAATTACTTTTCGAAATGGGCAATCTTAAAAAGGTTATCGACATTTATTCCAAAAATACAAAAAAATTTGAAGCAAAATTTAAAAATAATCTGGATTTTTGGGTCGTCATAGCACAGGCTCTTTTGGTCTCAAATAAAGATACCGAAGCTGGAAAAATATTTGGAGATCTTATCAAAAACTTTCCAGACAATGAACAGGTTGCATACTATCACACAATGTCTATGCTTAAAAGCAACCAATTAGATAAGGCTTTGACATTTTTAAATGATTGCTTAAATAAGCCAATTTTTAAACAAAAATTCTTTCTTTTTTATTTTTTACGTTCAAAAATTTATTTACAAAAAAGTAGGCATGAGTTGGCTTTAAAAGATATAGAAAAAAGCCTCAAGCTATTTCCTAGCTTCGATCGCGGCTGGCTAATCCAATCTATGCTCATGGAGCATCAAGGCAAAGTTGCTGAAGCTATCAATGGATACATGCAATTTTTAAATATTGTTGGTCGAGACGAGATGGTTGAAAAACAGGTAATACAGCTGCTTTTCAACCAAAAACGATATGATGACGCTGCAAAGTATTTAAAAAAATTAAAGGGTGATACCCCAGAATATTATTTCAATCTTGCTTTAATCGAATTCAATTCAGGACGCTTGCCGCAAGCCCTAAAAGTGGTCAATACGTGCTTAGCGCGATCGCCTTTAATTTCCCCGGCTCGCTTGCTTAAAATTGATATTTTATTATCAATGAACAATTTTAAAGGTTGCTTGAAATTCATGGAAGAATGGCTTAGCCAAAAGACGCTGGATACAGCCGCGATAAATACGCTTATGCTTTTGCGCAAAACGCCTATTCAAATTCAAAATGTTACCAAGTTATTAGAAAATGTCGTTGCAAAAAACAAGTATCACATAGGACTTTTGGCCGCGCTTGCCGATCTTTACATTGAACAAAAATTATTTAAAAAAGGGGTTGATTATTACAAGCAAATTCATGATTTAACGCCTAACCAAGAATTGAAGTCAAAAGTTATGTTTCAGATGGCTTATGTCCACTTTTCAAATGACCAACTAAACCAGGCAAAAGATGTTTTAAATAAGGCCATCAACGATAAAAATAGCCTTGTCGACCCGCAATCTTATAATTTGATTGCATATATTCAAGCCAAGCAAAAAAAAGATTTAAATAAAGCCGAAGAGATGATCAATAAAGCACTAGAATCAGATAAATATTCACCAGTTTTTCTTGATACGAAGGGTTTTGTATACTTGCAAAAAGGGCTGCATCATAAAGCTCTTGAATTATTTGAAAGAGCTAGTACCATTTCTCCTGGCAATCTTGATATTATCAATCACGTTGAGCAGGCAAAGTCGTTGATTGTTTCGCAAGCGCAAATAGTCGCAAAGTAGTAAAGATAGCAAATGAAGAATAAAATAATTTATGTAGTGGCAGCAGGCTCTGGTGGGCACATTTTGCCCGCCTTAACACTTGCCAAACGTTGGATTGAAAACACACATGGCGGCAAAGTTGTGTTCTGGGGCTCCAACAAAGCCATTGATCAAAAAGTCATCGCTAACGCGACATTTTTATCTGAATTTATCGGTATAAATTTGACAGGATTTTCATTAAAAAAAATTTGGAGCCTGCCGATTTTGATTTTTTGGCTTATCTTCGCGTTTTTTAAATGTATGTATCGCTGCATAAAGCAACGTCCAGAAAAAATTATTTGCACAGGCGGGCTGATAGGGATACCAACTTGCCTTGCTGGACGGCTCACTGGCACATCCATTGAAATCTATGAACTGAACGTTGTTCCTGGCAAAGCTGTCAAGGCTTTAATGCCGATTGCAAGCAAGATTTACATTGCGTTTGAGCAGACAAAAAAATATTGTACATTTTTGGGTATAAATTTGAGTTATAAATGCGAGCTAACGAATTATCCAATCCGTTTTTCAGAACAAGACCGTTTACCGCAAGACAAAAACAAAATCATTGAACAAATAAACAAAGACAATGTTGCTACAAAAGCGTTTTCATCTGATCGTAAAACAATCTTTATTTTGGGTGGCTCGCAGGGGTCTGTGATGCTGAACGAATGTTTTAAAGAGTTTTTAAAATATCAACCAAACATCCACGGCCAAGTCCAAGTTGTTCATCAGATCGGCAATCGCGAGATCGAAACGTACCGAGCAATGTACCAATCGCTTTATGTGCCCGCAATAATTTTTGCATACAACGAAGACCTTAAAAACCTTTATCAGCTATCCGATTTGATAATTTGTCGCGCAGGAGCCGGCACAATTTTTGAAGTTGAGTTCTTTAAAAAACCATGCATCGTTATTCCGCTTGTAGCCGCCACAACTTCTCATCAAGTACAAAACGCTCAAGCCATCGCCCAAAAACACCCTACCCTGTTTACCATGATTGATCAGGCTGCATTGGCAGCCAACAATAAAATTTTGTGCGATGAAATAATTAATAAATTGGGGCTCAACAACTAATGTCAGCCAAAGATATGATTTTCAGGGACATACATTGAGTATGTCCTTTATTTTTTAGCCATGCATCGGCCTTGCCAGTAAATTAATAATTTTTTAGACCCTGCCGGCGGAACAGCTAAAGAAAACCCAGAAGCTAAATGACTATGGCTCAACAAGAGCTTCATACGCTTTTTTTTCAGCCATTTGATTTCCAAGAATAACATGTGCAATAGCATACAATGGATATGATTGAATGTTGGCATGCTCCGAATAATTGTGTGTTGAAAACCTTATGCCATGCGTTGATTGCTGATGGCTGTCCAGAAACATATGCATACTTTTTAATGTACTTCCAAGTCCACTTTTAACTTCAACGGGAACAACTTGCCTATTCGCCTGAATAATGTAATCGACTTCGGCCTCACTGCCTGAAGCATTTCTTCGCCAATAAAACAGATTTTCTTTTTTGGCTGGATGAGCATACGCAAGCAGCTCTTGTCCAACGAATGACTCGATCAAGGCTCCCTTGTTTACAAAATCCTGATCAGGATGCAAAAACCATGTTTTTAAATCTAAACCCAATATTGCTTGACTCAATGCGACATCCAGGAAAATTGTCTTGAAATCACCTGGATCTACCTCTGCACCCAACGGAATCCCATTTCCTGCGCTTCGTAAAATTGGATGTATAATTCCAGCAGTTGTTAGCAAGTCCAAACATGGCGCCAGTTCTCGCTTACGATAATCACCGTCTATTGCATTATATTTAAATTTTGTGCCCAGTTGGCGTGGAATTGCATTAAACAATGCTTCAACGTATTTAAGCTGAAAACTTTTTGCATATTTACCAAAGTCTTGGCGATAAGTACTAATTAAAGAATCATGAACTTGCAAACAAAGAAGCGGATCCCTTTTAATTTGCCAGAGAGCAACAGCCTCTGGCATACCACCAATTGCCAAATACTCCGCAAGAATAGCTAGCAGCTTGCGATGGACCGGTTCGGACATTGAAGCTTCTATTGAATGAGATAATATCTCCTGCGCAAGTAACGTATGGCCACATTCACATAAAAATTCAAAAAACGACACTGGATACATGTACAACGAAGATACTCTTCCGACCGGAATTCCAACCGATTGAGTCGTGAAATCCAATAGCGATCCGGCAGCAATAATGTGCTGAGTCGGAAGCTTTTCATAAAAATAACGCAGAGCTGTTAAAGCCTTGGGAACGCCTTGAATTTCATCAAAAAAAAGTAGAGTTTTACCCGGTTCAATCGATTTGCCTGTGATAAGGGAAAGCGCTCGAGAAATGCGCACCGGATCAAGATCTCGATCAAAAATATCCTTAACCTCGGCATCAGCTTCAAAGTTGATTTCAACAAAATTATCAAACAATTTCGCTAGCTCACGCACGGCATGCGTTTTACCAACCTGTCGCGCGCCCCTCAATAATAAGGGTTTTCTAAATTCAGAATTTTTCCATTCAGCAAGATAATAATCTATAATTCTCTTCATAATTTTCCAATATTTTATAGCTTTTAATTTATGCCATAGAACCTAAATGGTTGTTTTTTACGGATGATTTTAGCATCACACGGTTAAAATCGACGGTTAACCTAGCCACCCCATGGTCAAAATAGACGGTTGCTCGGCCGTTCCATGGTTAAAAAATACGCATAAAAATATGCGCGGTCAAGATTATCTTGGTTTTAAAGTGTTTTATTATGAATTCAAAGCCACAATTTCACGTACATTTGATTATTTGGGCTGGCCTGGTAAGCTTAAAATCGTAATAAACTTCAATAAACATGAATTTTAAATTGGGGGTTATCAATGAAATTGTTTAAAAACATTCAAATCTTCGTTTTAGTCATGGCTCCGGCCTGCTTGATGGGTGCAGCTCAACCGTCCAGCGCATGGGTACAAGAAGCTCTATCTTGCCAACAATCTGGACCTTGGATAGTTGTCGACAAGAAGGGTACAAAAGTGCGCGTTGATGGAGAAGTAATATCCAATGATAGTAAGATTATTTCCTCTGGAACGTATATCGAGGATTTAAATACGATGGCTGATGTTATGCAGGCTCCAGACCTTGAATTGGCTAGGGCGTATCCATTGATTAACCTAAATCCGCTTTTGTTATGTGTTCATGCAAAGCTGTATTACCAGGGTAAGCAATTTCGAGATTGGATATATGAAAGTTACATAAGTAGGATTGATGAAGCTCTCTTAAATAAAAATGATTCCGTACATTTTATCTTTACGGTACGAGAACTTGATAGTGAAAAATTGTTAGGCATTGTCATGTTCGAGGTAGGTAAGGATCATGCGTATGGCACAGTTGAACTAGGCCCTCTCGCTGTAACGCAAGAGGCTCAAGGTAGGGGGCTCAGCAAGGTTTTGTCTTGTTCTATTTTAAAATTATTACCGCAAGCCAATCGAATTATTTTAGAAGCTCTTTGTTCCAATACTAAAGCAATAGATATTTATAAAACATTTGGTTTTACGCAATACCAGAGGGATTATGGAAATTTTAATATATTTGTAAGACATATTAAATCGTACTTTTATGCTTATGAATATCTGATGAGTACATCTCGTACGCTTCAAGATTGTGCCGCAAAATTTGTACCAGTAAGAAGCTGTGTGCAATAACCACAGCATCAGCCAAATATGTGATTTTTAGGGACATACATTGTGTATGTCCCTAACTTTTTAGCCATGCATCGGCCTTGCCAGCAAATTAATAATTTTTTAGACCCCGCCGGCGGGCATTGATTGGATCGTGATTGCGGAATTGGTTTTGGAAAAGCTGCAAGAAATGGCATTCATTCCCATAGCGGTTCATTTGGACGCAATGCAGACAAAAATTCATCGCAAGGAAGACATAAAATACCTTTTTGTAGCAACCGCTCCTTACCTCGATACAACAAAATTCCCTTGGCCATCGGATAATCGACCAAAAACGCCTCTAGCGGCTTAGTGTCGGCACTATGAATCTTTGTTGTGTTTTTTACTTCCAAAGCCCAAAACCCAAGCGGTCCATAAACAACAACGTCGACTTCAACAGCTGAACGAGTCCGCCAAAACGCAATATCGTGCTTTTCGGTTCCGTAATCATTCCATGCTTGAAGATGCTGAACAACTAGCCCTTCCAGCGCCGCGCCTTCAATCTCTTCAGCCCGGTCCAGTGGACCTTTTGGGCGCAGGGCGCGGAAAACGCCCGCATCAAAAAGATAAAATTTAGGATGAACACTCATGTCGCGCTGGGCTCGCTTAGAAAACACGGGGACTTTGTACGCCAGCAATAACTCTTCCAATATCTCAATATAATTTTCTACGGTCTTCCGCTTAACCTCGCATTCTCTTGCAATGTTTGTGATGTTTAAAACGGTTGCGTGAGAAAAGCTAACAATTTCCAAGAAACGCGAAAAGCTCTCCAAATTACGCACCAAACCCTCGGCTTGAATCTCTTCCTTTAAATAAAGCCCGACGTACGCCTGGAGGGCGTCGCGTGAATCGGTTGCACCCAAAAGCACAGGCAACATTCCGACATTGAGCGCTTTTTCTAACGAAAAGCTTTCTCCCAGTTCTGCAGCCATAAACGGGTGCAGATGCCGTTGAAGCGCTCGGCCAGCCAACAAATCGGCGCCAGCCTGTTTAATTTTTCTGGAACTTGAGCCGGTGAGAATAAATTGCAACGACTTGTCTTCTTCAATCAGCGAATGCGCCACACTCAGCAATGATGGGACCTTCTGAACTTCGTCAATCACAATAATCTTTTTATCTGGATTACCCCGGACCAAGTCGAATAGGCGTTCAGGTCGGGCACTATAACTTCTCAAAATTTCTGGATTCAACAAATCTATCCACAAAGCATCTTGATAGCACGCGCGGACAAGGGTCGACTTGCCGGTTCCACGCGGACCAAAAAGAAAAAAACTTTGAGATGGCTCATTAAAAAAACGCTTAATAAACTTCATGAAAGGCTCCTATTTTTTTTATTTAAGCTGCAAAATGGCAACTCTAATTCCATTTTGAGTCTCATTATGGCATTAGCGATGCCATTTTGCAATTATTAACCAAAACATAAGAATTTAGGCATATTTTACCCCCAAAAAATGCGATTTATGCCCTTAAACCAACCCTTTTTGACTAATCGCCTTAATTTGATAAAATCGAATATATGCTGAAAAGTATTAAAAAATGTATAAAATTGGGGGTTATCAATGAATATATTTAAACACATTCAAATTTTGGTTTTAGTCCTGGCACCAGCTTGCTTGATGGGCATGGAGTCAGCCCGAGAAACTGTGCTTGATCGCATTGAGCACATAGAACCTACGATTGTGAATATTCCCAAAATTGCGCCACTCTGCGATGAAATAATGGAATTGAAGAAGTCGATGCTAGATATTAACAATGGAAGTCTTTATTGCGAGTAGGAAGGTGTCGGAACGCCGCTGGTTTTGATCAACGGTGGACCTGGAGGTTCACATCATGTTTTTCATCCGTACTTTTCTGAGGCTGCAAAATTTGCTCAAGTCATTTACTACGATCAAAGAGGTACAGGGCAATCAAGTGCAGATGATTCCGGAAAAACTTATACAATAAAACAGGCTGTTGAGGATTTAGACCAACTTCGAGCAAGGTTAGGCTTGGATAAATGGTTTGTACTTGGATGGTCATACGGTGGATTCTTGGCTCAATGTTATGCCCTAACTTATCCAGAGCATGTTTTAGGCTTAATGCTTATTGCTTCAGACGATGGACTTACGAATGTTGAAATGAAGCCTGGGCGTGATCAAATGTTTATTTCAGATGGAGAGCGTACTACTATAAATAAAATTTATGCAGACGAGGAAGATGGGAAAATTGGATTGATGCAAACGAATTTCAATAAAGATATTTGTGGAGATTGGAAGCGTCAGCATTTTTACAAGCCAACACCTGAAGAATTTGCGCGTACAGCACTTTATGAATGGAACCCTGCTCCAGGATTTCATAATTTAATGAACCAAGAATATTTTAAAATAAGCCTGGATGGTAAATTCGATGATTTTTAGATACCAACTTTAATCTTTGAGGCGAAATGGGATTTGACTTGGGATACGGACAAAGCTGAATTCATGCGCAAGAATCATCCGAATGCTCAATTTGAATACTTTGAAAAATCAGGGCACAAGATATTTGCTGACGAACCAGTTAAATTTTTTGCGCTACTCAAAACATTTATAGAATCAGCATTACGGACTTCTTATGCTTGCAAACCCGGCAATAGACTTGTATTTTCTGAACCACCATCTCCTCTGATGCGCAAATTTGCAGTTGTAAGATCTATGCCTCAATCAGAAGCAAATAAAAAGGCTTTACTTGAATGTTATGAGCTGGCAATCCAGGAAAGTCCATTCGACAAATCTATTTGGGGGCCAATGGCCTTCCATCTAATCAAAAACAAATGCTATGAACAGGCCCTTAGTTCATTAATAAATGCTGATGAATATATGAAGCAATCATCGCCGGATAACTGGGCTATGTACAATTATTTTTTTAAGGCTTGGCAAGGGCATATGCTTGATATTCTTGGGAAAAGAGATGAGGCGATAGCTCGTTATCAAATCGCATTGCAGACATTAACCTCAACACCATGTGACGACTTTTTTGGAATAAAAATTAACAAACAGTGGATTGAGGAGCACCTAACAAAACCATTCCAAATTTAAAAATATAGCATCAGCCAAATATATGATTTTTAGGGGCATACACAATGTATGCCCTTTCTTTTTTAGCCATGCATCGGCCTTGCCAGCAAATTGATAAAATCTTAGACCCCGCCGGCGGGCATTGATTGGGTCAGGGCTGGCGAATGAGTTTGGGAAAAATTGCAAAAAGTGCCATAACATCTGATATACCTCATTCAATCAATGTTTTATCTCCACATTCAATCCTTCGGATTATTCGACTTATTGGCGTTGATTGGAATTATTAATCAAATTAATTGACTATTAGAAACTGTTTTTACTAGTTTTAGATTGAAGGGAAAAAGAGCTTAGGGGAGGGGGATATATGTTTTTGCGTAAAAAGTTAACCTGCTTTTTTATTTTATTTATCGCAATTACTACTAAAGCTGAACAACTATCGATTCCAAAACCAAGTCTTATATTTTTTGACACTACAAATCGTGAGCTATGCGTAAATAAGCCATTTACAGACGTTATTAATCAATTTTGGAATCTAAAATATGTGCCACTCGATAAAATGATGGACATGGATTTAAGTGAAATTAGGCCCGAAGATGAACAATCAGTCTTTTTTGTTTTTGGTATAGAATTTTTAAAAGGCTTGCAATCATCACCTATCTCTCAAAAAGTAATACAGATCGCTAAAAAATACAGCACCTTACCAAATAAATTAATTGGTCTTTGCTTTCCATCAATAACCATTAATCCTGAGATAAACTTAGTTGCAACATTTAAACCAATATTTGAGCCATTTCTTGTACCTACTGAGAATGGCCTAGATTTTACTTTTACGGATACAAATTTTACAACAACACACTCTCAAAATAATGACCTAAAAGCCTTTACCTTCCTGGCTAACAATTTTTTAGCTAGGCCACTTGAAAGCCGGCCCAGAAAATATCATACAACGCTTAGTTTTCCAAATATCGGTATGAATTTTTATACAAATCAAATAAAACAGGCTTTGGCTGAAAATAAAGATCTATTAAAGTTTTTGCCGCAAAGCTCTGGCTCTTCAGAAATCGTTAACGAAACAACTCCGTATGGGCTTTATTTTAATAACAAAAATAATCATATTTTGCTTGTTAATAACTCACTGCTTTCATTTTCTGGAATTACCGAAAGCTGCCACTTTTGTCCGATGGATTTTAACCTTCGCAATGAATTTTTAGGCGCGATGAGTAACACAATTACGCAAGCTACAAATCTATTTTTTAGCAGTCAAATCAATTCACCATCAATGCCAAAAACAGTATCTTTCTACAAGTTAAACACAACCGGTCAATGCCTAAATTCAGATGAACCATCATTGAAAAAAACAGCCTGGATGGAGCTAAATATTTTTGAGCCACAAGATTTAGACGTCGCAGCAACAACAACACAGCTTCAATCAAATAGAAATAATAAAATAGATCAACAAAAGCAGCTCATAAAATACATCGTTAACTCTAAAATTGACACGCTTTGGCTAAGCATTTGTCCCAATTGTTATTACAGTCCAATCGCGCGTCAAAAAGACAACGAAAAAAAAATGTTAGAGACTGTTAAAAATTTTACTGCCCAATTAAAAAACGAAGTCAAAGAATCCAACGCATCTTTTCCTAAAATTTTGATCGGATTTGAAATAGCAAATAATCTTTATGATAAGGGACTTCCCAAAATTTTTGCAGTCGATGTTTATGGAAATAATTATCAAGACATACCAGACCCACTGGATGAAGATTTTTGGAAAAACGAAGTGAAAATACCATTTGCCAAATTTGTTGAACAATGGAATAAGCCAGAAATAGGCAATAATATTGCAATATCCGGTGTAATGATTGACTTAGAGATGTATTGTCGCAAAACATCTGGTATTTTTTTAACAACGATGGGCATCACTCAAAATAATTTCACAGAATTTTTTAAAGAACAAAACTTAAAGCCTGGTCCAATGACGTTTAATGCTGGTATATCTTTTTTAATGAATAACAAATTATCTCAAAAATATTTTACATTTCTTGAAAACAAAGCATGCAATTTGGGAACACAGCTGAAAAACGCATTTGAGAAGCAAATACCAGATTGCATCGTTGCCTTGTACATGCCGAATATTTTGTGCAGCTGGTTCTACAAAGGCTTATACAAGGGGTTAAGCCGACCAAATCAACCACTTTATCTTTTTTCGTTTAATGCTGAGTTTGGCTATCACAAAGAATGGTTTACGAATAACAACATCAAAGCCCATCATTCAAGCGTATTACTGCTTTCAAAATTATCTAACTCAGACAGCTTTAAACTTACGGCAGATATCTTGAAGCATCATAACGGCGTATGGTTGAATCGTTTTTCAAGATTAATTGAGCCAAAATCCAACGACTGGACAATGGTCGAAAAGCCTATGTTTCCAGAACATTCTCGACAAAAGCTGACATCTGATTTTATTGAATATTTGAGTAAAATATAAAATATATCCGATCTAGTTCTATATTTTTATTTTGCGAAAATCAATAATGAGCTAATATATATTTATTAGTCTAAGTTCAACTGCAATATTATTATCTTTGAAAGGGTATTCTATGGAAATTATTTTGACATCACAAAATTTTGATCAAGAAGTTATCAAATCAGCAAAACCAGTTGTTGTCGATGTTTACGCACCATGGTGCGGGCCATGTAAAATGATGGGTCCAGTATTTGAAGGATTAGCAAAAGAGTTATCATCAAAGTACGTATTCGGGAAACTAAATATAGATGAAGATCGTGAAATAGCCGTTAGATACAATATATCATCCATACCAGCCTTTTTATTCATTAAAAATGGACAAGTTATAGGAAAAGAAACTGGTTACATGAGCAAAGAAACACTGGAAATTAAAATAAAAACCTACTTTGACATGAGCTCCTAATTAAATTTTACCAAGACAATTTCTTTAATAATTCTTTATTTCAGGAATAAACTAGGCACATGAATAGTTGCCAATTTTTTAAAAAAACACTTATAAACCCGTACCAGCACGATGCCAGCAGGCGGCATTAAAAAAAATATCAATATCTCCGCAAACCCGATTCACAGAAGTGTTTAAATACGCATAGTTAATGTATATCCATAAACATAGTGCTTTTGACGCCGACGGTAAAAATAAAAACCATGCTCGCATAAATCGTCTTTTATTGTTATATTTTTTTTAAATAAAAGGATTATTTGCGATGAGGGTTTTAGTAATAAGCCACACATACATAGCTCCGATAAATCGAAAAAAATGGCAATCATTATCCTTTCTTTTTCCTGAAGTGGATCTTAGGATAATTTTTCCAAACTATTGGCCAACCACTATCTTTAAACACAAAGCTGAAGATGATTTAAGTGCATATAATTCTGACAGCTGCACATTTTTATCACTTGACACGTTCAAAGCTGGTAATGAGGTTTTGTACTGCTACACTCCAATAAAATTATTTAGTATAATAAAGAATTTTAAACCCGACATTATACACGTCGAACAGGGTGACAACGCACTAAGTTATTTCCAAGCGATATTGTTTACAAAAATTTTAGGAATCAATTCAAAGTTTATATTTTTTACGTGGGTAAATTGGCATCACAAATTTTCGCTAAAATACCGTTTTTTTTGGAAATGGATTGAAAAATTTAATTTAAAAAAATCTGATGCAGCCATAGTCGGAAATGCCGACGCTCTCGCCATTTTGCATGGAAAAAAGTTTTTTAGGCCAACAATTATTTTGCCTCAGCTGGGTGTAGATTTGCAAATTTTCAGACCAGTAAAAAAAGAATGTTCTTCGAGCATAAAAATTGGATTTGCTGGAAGATTGGTTGAAGAAAAAGGTATTTTTTTACTTTTGCGGGCATTTGCAGAATTATCTAATAAATATAAGAATTTGAAATTAAGTTATCTTGGCAGTGGACCTAGCAAAACACAACTTTTGCAGCGAATAATTGATTTAAATGTTAAGGATAACGTTGAAATTATAGCACCAGTACCACACGAACAGGTTGCAATTTTTATGCAGAGCCTTGACATATTCATTCTTCCTTCGTTTGATCTGACGCAATGGCGTGAACAATTTGGTCATGTTTTGATTGAGGCAATGGCATGTAAAGTTGCTGTTGTAGGAAGCGATGCAGCAGAAATTCCAAACATCATTGCATGCGTTGGTCAAATTTTTAAACAAAAAAATTATTTATCTTTACGTGATGCCATAGAAAAATTAATTATAGATGAGTCATATCGAAACAATCTTGCAGAGTTAGGGTATCAAAAAGTTATAAAAAATTATTCATGTGCTGCTATTGCAGAACAGACATATAAATTTTGGAGCTCAGTTTTAAAAAAGGAGAATTGCTGTGAATAAAATTGTGGTTGTTGGAGCAGGTTATGTTGGCTTAGTAACCGGCGCATGCCTAGCACAAAAAGGCAATTTTGTAGTGATAGTTGAAAATAATGCAAAAAAAATTCAAATGCTAATAGATGGTCAAATCCCGTTCTACGAGCCAGGGCTCGATATTGTAGTTCAAGAAAATATAAAAAATAAAAGAATCAATTTTGTAAGCAGCCTTGAGATTGCCTTATCAGAAAATCCAGAAATAATATTTTCTTGTGTTGGAACTCCATCTTTGCCTGACGGTTCCGCAGATCTATCTTATGTTTGGCAGGTCGCCGTTGAAATTGGAAAATATATGACCGATTATTGCTTGATCATCAACAAATCAACTGTACCAGTCGGCACTGCACAAAAAGTTAAAAAAATTATTAAAATGCAGCTCACACAGAGAGCTCTGAATCTGAATTTTGACGTTGCATCAAATCCTGAATTTTTAAAAGAAGGCGATGCTTTAAATGATTTTTTAAATCCTGACAGAGTTGTTGTCGGTGTACAAACAAAGCTGGCAGAAGATATTTTACGCAAAATTTATCAACCAATTATTCAGAACGAAGAGCAATTTTTGGTGACGAGTATTGAGTCTGCAGAACTTGCAAAATATGCTTCTAATGCCATGCTTGCCACAAAAATAAGTTTTATCAATCAAATGGCTGTTTTGGCAGAAAAAGTTGGTGCTGACATCAGCGAAGTAAGGCTTGTCATGGCAAAAGATAAAAGAATTGGATCATATTTTTTAAATGCTGGTGTAGGATACGGTGGAAGTTGTTTTCCAAAAGACATACGCGCCCTAGTAGCAACAGGCCTTGAATACGAATCTCCAATGACACTGGCAGCCGAGGTTGAAAAAATAAACAATGACCAACGAAATTGGTTCCTGCAAAAAATTTTTGATTATTTCGGGTATTCAATTTTGTCTAAAAATATTGGGATATGGGGGCTTGCGTTCAAACCTGAAACAGATGATACACGCTGTGCCCCAGCAATAGACATTATTCAAGGCTTATTGGAACGTCAGGTAAATATTTTGGCTTACGACCCAGTTGCCTCAGAAAACATTGAAAATTTATTCGATAACAAAATAAGTTATGCAAAAACTGCCCGCGAAGTCCTTATAAAATCAGACTTTTTAATAATTTTAACTGAGTGGAAGGAATTTTTGGCATACAAGCCCGAGGATTTCAATATTCTGAAAGATAGAGTTATTTTTGATGGACGAAATTGCTTCAATCCAGAAAAAATGTTAGAGGCTGGAATTAAATATTTTGATGTTGGCCGATGCGTTAAAACGCCGCAGCAAATGCAGAAATTTTTTGACGATGTTAATGAAGACATACAGACAAATCAAATTTAAATGAATAAAAAAAAGATTTTATACATTCATCATGGCAAAGGGCTTGGCGGCGCACCGCTTAGCCTTTTGTATTTAATTCAGGCTCTGGATAAAACAAAATACGAGCCAGAGGTCTTGTTTTTACACGATTCTGAAGTTGTTAATTTGTATATTGAAAATGGTATTAAAATATCAGGAATTGTAAATTTACACGATTTTTCGCATACAAAAATTTGGTGGTTCAAATGGTACCACATACCGCATTTTTGGAGGTCATGCAAAGATACAATTAAAACAATTCACAGTGCAGCATATCAGTGGCTAGATAAAATCAAGCCAGACATAGTTCATCTTAATACAAGTTCATTAATCGCCTGGGGCAAGGTTGCTCACAGAAAAAATATTCCAGTAGTTTGGCATATTCGCGAACCACTTGCAGCAGGTTATTTTGGCTTACGTAAAAATCTTATTCGACACTGTGTTAATAAATATTCGAGCGCGATAGTTCCGATTTGCAAACATGATGCTAAACCGTGGATAAATAGTCACAAGGTTCGTGTTATTTACAACGCAGTTGATCCGCACAAATTTAATTTTGAATTGTCTGAAAGCAAATTTTTAGAGCAACATAGACTTGATTCAATTTCCCCCAAAATATTGTTTCTTGGAGGTCTTTCGCACGAAAAAGGCACTGATGTTATTTTAAAAGCGTTTAAGCTAGTTGTACAAAATCTGCCACACGCCAAACTTTTGATAGCTGGATATTTTGACCCAAATTTAAAAACCACCTCATGGATCACAAAACTATCACCATCGCACAAATTCAAAAAAGATGCTTTAAAAATTTACAATGAACTTAAACATAATATCGTATTACTTGGACCAACGCAAAACATTCCAGCTGCAATGGCAGCAAGTAAAGTAGTAGTTTTTCCAGCAAAATTCGGACACTTTGCAAGACCAGTGATCGAAGCAGGATTTATGAAAAAACCTGTCATAGCATCAAATTTCGCCCCATTGGATGAATTAATTAAAGATACACATGAAGAAAATAGCGGTTTTTTAATCGATCCCAAAAATATTACATTGTGGGCGGATAAGTTGTTGTTGTTGCTGACGGATGACAATTTAAATAAAAAAATGGGAGAGGAAGGCTACAAATTTTGTACAGCCAAATTTGATCTTAAAAATCAGATACAAATTATCGAACAAATCTACTCAAATATTTGATCTAACCTAATCTACAAAAAAATGTACTCTCTCAGAAAGTATTAAAAAAAATACAACAAATTGTTTATTGGGCAAAACTATCATGTTTAGGCGCATACATCAACTATGGTGTTTAAAATCATTGAATGTGTCGGTTCTGCCAATAAATTAATAATTTTTTAGATGCTGCCTGCTGGCCGTGATCTGCAGCTAGTTGCAGAATGATTTTTCACAAAATTGCAAAAAACTAAGTTGTGCTTGAAACACATGGCTCAAAAGCCGATTTGGCGCATCATTTTTTGCTGGATTTAAAGCCTCTTATTTCAGCGTGAAAATGTTGAGTTGTTGGAGATCGCTTTAAAGTTTTCAAGTCGAATGCAATTTTTTAAAATTATTGAATTTTTATCTATCGACGCTATAATTTATTTAATAGTTGTAATTTGTTAACGTTTTGGAGGTTACTATGAAAAAGTTTTATGGAATGATTTTAGCGGGTTTGGTTTTGGCCAGTCCGTTGATGGGTATGGAAGAACAAGTTCAGTCTTACAGGCAGTTATGGGGTGATCTCTTTAAGACAACCGACATACATTTGTTGAATCCGGGTTATGTAAATAGCATCAAAAATCCGGGTTATGTAAATAGCATCAAAAAACAGATAGTAAATAACATCAAAAAACAGAATGTTATCGATGGAGGATTGTTCAAATATTCTGAACAAGATGATAAGTTTGAAATTTATAATTATAGAGAACCCGGCGAAACATCTAAAGAAATGAACAATCATTCATCTTGTGGTGCTTGTCGTGGAATTATTTTTGCAATGCGCTTTCATAAATTTATTAATTTGCAAGCTCCGATAGGTGCAGTTGGGCTTGCCGCTTTACTTGGCGCATATGCTTTACACAAAAAAAATCACAATAATGTAGCGCTTATACCAGGGTTTATTGCTTTAGGTATAGGAGGGGTTTTGTTGTATGATTTGTTTGATGATTCATCATTAGAAGATAGGCTGTATAATTATTTAGAATTAAAGAAAAAGCCTGTATTCACTTTTGATTCTGAGGGATTGAGTGTAAGAGGTAAACTTATTGCTAAGTGGACAGATATTTATGCAATCAAAATGCGCGATACTCAACATGAATATTCATGCCTTGGCGAAGGCGGAAATGAATTATTTAGGATGGATTATCAAAATTTATGGATAGACAATAAAAGGCATGGATCTAGAATTGGTTGCGATGAGCTTGAATCTTTATTTGCATATTACCTTACAAAATACGGCAATGAAACAATAAAAGCAAAACTTGCGTAGAGTAAGTAGGTAAGTAAGTTTGAAAAATATAATTTTTGTGCGGCCTCTATCGAAATGCTCGGTGGAGGCCTTTTTTGCGTAAAGCGATATCGTGCGGTTTGTTTTTGGTTGAATTGGAGATGTTAAAGTGATACACTTAAAATTGTCCAAAAATCAAACTCAAAATTTAGGAGTACCAATGCCAACAAAAAAGCCTCGACTCAATGTCACATTTGAAACGTCTGAGTTAAATACGCTTGGCCTGTTAGCAAAGAAACAAAACAAATCTATTTCAAGTTTAGCGAAAGAACTAATTTTGGATGCGCTAGAACGGCATGAAGACGTCGCGTTGTCCACGCTTGCAAATGAACGTGTTGATGAATTTGAAAAAAAATCTCAAAAAACGGTTTCTCATGACAAAGCCTGGAAATAAAATTGATCGTACGTTATGTTCGTATGTCATCGAGTATGTTCAAAAAGTTGTTTCAGACGATATTTCTAGCCTTCTCAAGTCTGTACGAATACAAATTAAGCAAGCAATTGAAGAGCGCTTAACCGTTGATCCAATTGGATTTGGCAAACCATTGAGATACAGTCTGAAAGGCTTGAGACGTTTACGCGTCGGTGACTATCGAGTTGTTTATCAAATCAAAAATAAAAGCGTAATCATCTTGGCGATTAAGCATCGAAAAGATATTTATGATAATGCGTAAAATATAAGTTACTGCTGAATCGACTGTATAAAGTTTTTATAAATCAAATTAATCTCTTCAACCGATGTTCCGTCTTCCAGCGTTGACACGTCGCCGATTTGGTCGCCTTGCACGATCGCTTTGAGTATTCGACGCATGATCTTGCCCGACCGAGTTTTTGGTAGCTGTTCAACAAAATAAATATCTTTGGGTGTTGCAAAAGCGCCGATCTGCTTGCGAATCGTTTGCACAATTTCCTTCTTCAGTTCAGGTGTTACAGCAATACCTTGTTTAAGGCTTGTAAATACGATTATTACTTCACCTTTGATCTCGTCTTTTATTCCAACAACGGCTGTTTCGGCAACTGCTGGGTGTTCCAACGTTGCACTTTCAACTTCTGCTGTGCCAATGCGGTGTCCGGATACATTCAAGACCTCGTCGGCTCGGCCAAGCAGCCAAAAGTAGCCATCTTTATCTTTTATTGCGTAGTCGCCTGAATAATACGAGTTTTTGAATTTCGACCAGTATGCTTGTTTGAATAGTTCTGGGTTTTGGTGTATGCCTATTGTCATGCCTGGCCACGGCTTGGTGATTACAAGGTGCCCCTTGTTTTGGTTGTCGACCGGGATATTGTTTTGATCAACGATCTCTGCACAAATGCCAGGCAGAGGAAATGTTGCAGATCCCGGTTTTAATTTAACCAGGTCAAGCCCAGCTGCTGGAGAGATCATAAATCCGCCCGTCTCGGTCTGCCACCACGTATCGATGATTGGACACATTTGTTGACCGATATGGTCATTGTACCAAAGCCAAACCTCTGGATTGATAGGCTCTCCCACAGAACCAAGTGTTTTAAGGCTGCTCAAATCAGTGTTTTGAAATATGTGATTGCCAATCTTCATGAACATGCGCAATGCCGTTGGTGATGTATAAAAAATTGAAATTTTATACTTTTCGATAGCCTTCCACCAAGCGTTTTGAGCTGGCAGCTCTGGTGCCCCCTCACGCATAAAAATGGTTGCGCCATGCATCAATGGCCCGTATACGCCGTAAGAATGTCCTGTAATCCATCCGATGTCGGCTGTGCACCAATAAATTGAATCTTGTTTTATATCAAAAGCCCATTTAATCGTAGAATAGACGTAAGTTAAATAACCGCCCGTCGAATGAATGATGCCCTTGGGCTTGCCGGTGGTGCCTGACGTGTAAAGAATGAAGAGCGGGTGATTAGACTCTACTGATGTGGGCTCTACAATGTTTTGATCATTAGCATGTTCGAGCAAATCGTATACAATGTCGCATGGTTGAAGGGGTATTTCAATGTCGGCATCTGAGCGTTTTATTACAAAAACTTTTTCAATGCTAGGCGAATTTAATGTGGCCTCGTCAGCTGTTTTTTTAAGATGAATCGTTTTATTGCGATAAAAAGCTTCATCGCACGTGATTAAAAATTTGGCTTGAGTATCGCCAATTCTGTCTTTGAGAGCTGCTGCGCTAAAGCCAGAAAATACGACTGAATGCGTAGCGCCAAGACGTGCAACTGCAAGCATGGCTGCAACGGCTTGCGGTATAATCGGTAGATAAATAATAACAATATCTCCGATCCCTACGCCGTTTTGTTTCAAGAAATACGCAAAATTATTAACTTGCTGATGGAGCTCTTTATAACTTATTTTTAACTCGTTACCTCGCTCATCTTCCCACAAAATAGCGGTTTTATCTTTAAAATCGACATTTTTTAAATGAGCGTCAAGACATGCGTAAGATGCATTAATTTGCCCATCTACAAACCAATGAGCAAAAGGCTCGTTCCATTCAAGTGTTTTTGACCATTTTTTAAACCAAGGAAGGTTTTCTGCTTGTTTTGACCATAATTCTTCGAAATTGTCATTTTTATGTGAAAAGTTAGCCATTCACATCCTTTTTGTTAAAAATTCACGTATTTTTGAAAGCAAACCAAGTTTAAAGCATTTTTTTACTATTTCAAGCGCCCCATAATTGACAAATGGTAAATTTTATTATAATCTGGTTTTGTAAGTTTATTTTAATAAAAAATGGGGGTTGCGGATATGAAGAAGTTATTAATATTGTTTTTTGTTGCTACTATGGCAGTTATAAGCGTTGATTTGAATGCCATGAATCAATCTGCTACTTTAGCAAGTTCAGAAGCATTGACTCCAAAAATCTGGGCAAATCTTTTAAAGGATCCGACTTTTATCGCTCAACAAGCCGCTATGCTAAAAGCGTTACAACAAAGCAAAGAAACGACAGATAGTCCAGGCTTTATTAAGCAGGAGTTCATAAAATTAGTTTCTGAGCTTACTACATATGTTGCTAAATATGCTTTATTTATCGTAACAATTTATGCAATAGCTACGTACATAAACCTTCCAGCCGTGCAGGCCTTTATTTTAGACGTAGTTGCAACGTTTGCTAAAAATTTGGGTGTAGCAGGTGCTAATGTAGTTGCTACTGTTGTAACTGGAACAAGCAAGGGCGTACTAGAATTTGCCGGATCTAATCCAGGCCTTTCAGCTTCAGCCGCCGGGATTTTATCCGTTTTATTTTGGGGGCCAGTAGCCGTTTGTAAAGCCGGCGCTGGGCTAGTTACATTCATGGCAAGGCACATGGTACGTTTAGGATGACACTAGACAGTTACAAATAATCTTGTATCTTAAATTTAAATAAGTTAATAAAGCGCCCCGGCCTTCAAAGGCTGGGGCCAAACATTTAAAGAATTTATTGGATTTAAGAGTATGAATTATATTTCAAAATATTTGGTTTTTATAACTTTGTGTTGTACGCAATCAATTTTTGGTGATGCTCCATTTTTGGACGCTTCAGCCAAGCACGGTAAAAAGATCGTTATGATCAATCCTGCTGGGCATGCCGGTGATGCTGGTCGTAAGTTAAAAAATAGCTACGAGCGAGCCGAAACTATAAAAATGGCACAGTACATTCAAGAGCGGCTTGAAAGCAAAAACGACAATCTTCGTGTAGTGCTTACACGCACTCCTGGTGAGACTGTTGTTGATTTTCAAAATGCCTCATTTGCCAATCGTTTGAGCGTTGATCTTTTTTTAAGCCTTCATTTTTATGCTAGCGAACGCCCAAAGCACGAAATTTATATTTATTACTATGTTGCCGATCCAATCGCAGATTTTGCTCGACGAAATACTCCTGAATTAAGCTTTATTCCTGTAATGCAAGCTCATCAATTTAATATTTATAAAACACGGCATATCGCAGAACGCCTACAATCATCTATTTCTGGCTCTTTGAATCGTGAAACTTTTGAATTTGTGGATCTGCTTGGTATTCCTGTAAAACCACTTTTGGGGATCGCTTCTCCAGCGATTTTATTTGAAATTGGTTGGTCGCAGGGTGATACTTCAAGCTGGAAAGATGCTGCTGATTGCTTAATTGATGGCGTCGATGAAATATTATAATTAACCTTCCGTCTTTAATTAAACATCTTCCAAAATTATAAAAACTTAGAAGAGTTCTAATAAAAGAAGCCGCTCGACTTAAATACTTGGCGGCTTCTTTTATTAGCTTCAAGGCGAGCATTCAAAACTATGACCAACACGCTCATACATCAACTACCACACGCTACAATGTCGATTTCATGAGAGCTATCGAGGAAATGATAATTTTTTAGATGCGGCCTGCTAGCACTGATTGGGTCGTGGTTAGCGAATAAGTTTTTGAAAAGTTGCAAAAAGTGGCATTAGGACTGTGATGCTCGATCTAATCAATAAAATTAATTACGTCAAAGCAATGAGCTAATCGAATATTGCACCAAGTCATCTCCTAATAAAAGCAATATTTTTTTCTCCGGAATATACGCATAATAGACGCGCAAAGATTCTAAACAGCCATCAAAAATAACAAACTTGCGTTACTCAGCAATAATAAACGTTCTCACATCACGTCGTCCTCGCGAAAGCGGGGACCCAGCTCAGAATCAAATAAATCTATCCATTCAGGATTCACTTTCTCAATGAGCTGAATTTTCCACTGCCGGTTCCATTTTTTTAGTTGTTTTTCGCGACGAATTGCCAATGTTATTGATTCAAAAATTTCATAGTACACCAAGTATTCAACGCCATATCGTTGAGTAAACCCAGGAATTAGCCTTTTCTTATGAATCTGAATTCTTCGATTTAGGTCATTTGTCACACCGATATACAGTGTTCCATTTTTACCGGAGCACAAAATATAAACATAAAAACTCTTCATTCAGCTATTATAAAGGCTTTAGTTTAGATAACAAGATAGAATTTAAGCCTGGGTCCCCGCTTTCGCGAGGACGACGTGCAAAGCTGTATCGTGAATCAGTAAAAACTTAATCTTCGCCGTTTTTAGTGACAAAAAAGAAGGGAGGGAGAGCGTTTTGCGCTCTCCCTTCCTTACAACAGTTTGTTGTCAAACTATTTATTCAAACGTCAGATTAAAATCTTACGTTGCAACCAGCATGGATGTCTGCTTCTGCTGGAATGTTTTGACCTGCAAATGTGTACAATCCGCCAACTGCGACTGTAAGGTACTTGCTGAGTGAGTAAGCACCTTCCATGCGTAGTCTGTGAGCCATTTGTTCTGTGTTCATTTCTGCTACGTGGCTAGAAAGTTCCATTTCAAGAGGCTTTGTGCTCCATTGTGTTCCACGAACAGATGGTGTTTGTTCGCCATCTGCAGGGTTAATTGGAGCTGCTGTTACACCATCAGCCAATGACCAAACTTTGCCAAGCCATGTTGCGGCTGTGCTGTTCTTGAAATCGATATCGTCTTCTGTTTTGTAGTAGAATTGATAACCGATCATACCCTTGATCTTCTTGGTCTTTGGATGTGTAAAGTTGAAGTCTAAGTTGCCGACAAAGGATGTCCAGCTGACTTCAGCATCTGCACGAGGACCAAAGTTCTTGATTGTTGCTCCCTTGTATGCTGCGCATCTTTGCTCTGTGTCTTCGATTGCAAAGTTTACTGCTGCATCAAGTTTCTGCCATGCAACTAAACCACCAAGCTTGATTTCCCAGTGGCTGCCATTGCCCATTTGTACGCGATATGCATTGTACATGCTGTCGCTGTAATCGCTGCCGCCATTGCCGGTTGGTATCTTGACGCCCAACTCAAGCTCGCCTCTCCAGCTGTCATTGAAGCAGTGTTCATAGAAGACTTCAGCTGTGATATCGCCAAAACTTGTCTCTTCATTTGTCTTCATCTCAAAACCACGATCTTGCAACCAATCGGTTACATCAAAGTGGTATCTTGCAAGATGCTGTTCAATAAAGTCTACGCCTGTCTTAGAAACTCCAGTAAAATCTCCATCATTGCCACCATTAACCGTGGTTAACCACAAATCATTGCTTTGGTCAGGAGTTGAATAATCCGTACCATTTACAAACACGCCAGCCCTGTCCGCACCTGGATCTGCCGTGTTAGTTAAAGCAATTAACTCAGAACCTTTTAATGGAGATTGATAGCTATGCGCAGTAGAAACTGGATAGTTTATGGAAGCTCCTGCCTCACTCTGAGTATTCAGAGTCTTACCATCAGTATTATATAGCAATAATGCACCGCCTTGGTTGTATGGAGCTTTTTCTCCGTAATTACCCTTAATTACTACAAAAGGAATTTGTGCACTTGTAACCTCTGAACCGTAGTTTTTAATGCCTGAGGCTGCAAGACCGTACGCAGCATTGCCAAGATACATATTTTTAGTGGTTGGATTATATCTTAGTACAGAATAAACAACACCAGATGAATCTCTGTAAAGCAAGTTCTTGACCAAGTTCATGCGATAAGAATACACATTTTTAAGTTCAACAGTTTTAGAAGCACCACTTCCATCAATGAAAGGTTTTACAAATCTGCTGTCTTTTCTTATAACATGTTCTTGTTGTCCAAGATATGCATCTTCAGTCTGTTCATCACGTTCTAGCTTAATATACTTAAAAGGAACGCTGGCACGAATACCGATGCGGCCTTTGTTCTTCCAAACTGGGTAGTCCCAAGCGGCACCCCAGATTACACCTCTTTCACTGTACGAAACGCGTGGAGCAAGTCTGGTCAAATCAAGGTATGGATTGTAGTTTTCGGTTAGACCGTGTTCAAATGCGTTTGCGTTTTGGAACGATTCGCCGATTGTGAATTCATCTTTACCAAAGAACAGTGTCGAAAGAGGTTGAGATTTTGAGCTATGCTTTATATAAGCTTCGTTGGCCTCTCTGGCTTCGCCAACTGACCAAGTTGTAAAATTGGATTTTTTCTTGTGAAGTTTGTCAAAGCTATAGTACAAAGGGCCATTTGTTGTAGCAATTGGAGCACGGAACTCCGTTGCTAGCATTTGGCCTGCAAACCCAAGGCTTGCAAGTAACGCCACTTTTCCTAAATTTTTCATCATATTTTCCTAACCTTTTATTTTGAAATAAACACTATTTTTGTTTGGAGGGGGAGCATTCCCCCTCCCGGTTTAGTTAGTTATTGTACTGGCCAGTTGGATGTAAACAATGTTGGATCTGCAAAACATTTTTCACCATCAATTGCACCAAAGTTCAATGCTGAAGGCAAGTTGCCTTTGACTGAACCAGCTGCAACTTGAGTTGTGATTCTTGTCATCGTGCTTGGATATATCTCATTCAGGACATCGTAATTTACAAAGCTGACCATGATATCAAACAATGTTCTGGAGATACATACTTGTGAATAACCCTTGTCATTAAATGGTTGGAATGCCAAGTGATTAAAGAAGTTTGCAGCAGCATATAAGTCTGCATCAGCATCTGTTGTAAATACAACTGAACGGCCATCCAAGAATGTAGCGGATAAGCCGTTTACAGGTGTTTTTGATACCAAAGATGGAGCTGAATCAACAATTGAGTATGATTCAAGAGTATTCAACTGACCTGCAAAATCCCACATCTTGACATAGAACGATTCTGGATATGGTTGACTTGATGCAAATGATGGAAGAACCATCAAGTTACCACCACCACGGATGATAGCTTGTGCAGAAGAGTTTAAGTTGAGTGTGTACTTGCTTGCTTGGCCAATTGCCCACAATGCAGCATTACCATCTGAACCATTAAACATGTTATTGTGCTGTATTGCACCTTGCGTTACCTCAATCTTAACGTTATTAAGATCGAAGAGTTGAACGACAGTCCATGCATCTTCCGCAGGAGTAAATGATGGATAGCCGTCAACAATTATGGCCTTGCCATCTTCATCCAGTTCTGGGTTAAGATCTGGATCTGCATCTCCGTTCATCTTTTCGCTTGAACGATTCAAAATACCAGCACCAAGACCGAAGAAGCCTTCGCGATTTGTCTCGAACAAAGCATCTGGTCCGTCGATCAACACACCGAAGTTAATAGATGTGCCTGGAACGTGCGTTGGGTTACCGACTTGTAATGTACCACCGGCAAGATCTTTTGTACCGATATACAGAGAGCCGTGACGTTTGATGCTGATTGTTACATCGGTTGTTGGAGTTAAAGTATCAGCCATCACACCAACACGAACATCGCCATTAACAAGCATTTTGGCATTTTTATTCAACCAGATTTGACCTTCTCCCAAGATCTTGATTAGATCGTAGTTTGTGTCTTCTGCAGTTTGATATGTTCCAGGAATTTCAAGACCTTCAAATATCAACTGTGAATCATCGTTGAAGTAGAGTACCAAGCCACCGCCAAGCAAAGTTCGCTCATCATCATATGATGGGAAGCGAATTGAAGCACCGTCTTCAAGAACAAGTCTGACGTTGCCGGCAAACTCAATTTCTTGACGACCAGATGACTTGCCAAATGCGCTGAGGTCAAGTTCAAATCCTGCAGGAACTCTGATTTCAAGAGGTAACGCTGAATAAAATGTTAAACGTTCTGAATTACCTTCTCCAACTTCTCCAAACCAATCTGTTGCTATAAATGGAAGCCTGTCTGTGACAATTAAGTTTGAATTCAATTCAACAGTCATATCGCCAAGAGGGGCTATTGATACATAGTCTTTACCAATTAAGTTCCATGCATTCAAAGAAAGTTCGTTCCAGCTTCTGCTTCCAAGCCCAATTACACCGCCGTATTCACCATACAACACAGCGTGAGCACCTTCACCAATGAAGTGTTGCGGCCCAATCAAGCCATTTGTTGTTGGTTGTGTTACAAACTCACGTACGCGAGCCGATTGTGGAAGCTCATCAGAAGAAGCATAACCAGAAACATCAAGGCGGAATGGATCGGCCATTGTTGCACCAGCAACACGGAATTGTGTTATATCATCTGGAGCACCGATATAAAGAATTGGATCTGGATATTGAATTACTGTGTACACACTTTCAGTTGCCTTTGTTGTGACTTTGTCAATTTCTTGAGTAAGTCTTAATACTTGGTGAACTCTTTTTAAGCGCTTTAAACCCTTGGTTTCAGAAAGCTTAGGATTTGCATCTCTCTTGAACCAGTTCCAAACAACTTCTTCATCACCAGTTTTGTCTGCACGGATTGTTCTGTTTTCATTATTAAAATCTACACGAACATAGCCATCGGTGTCACGAGCAGCAAACATATCGGCTGTAATGCCGTATACCTGTAAGCCGAAGTTTTTGCCATATGTTACTTGATCGTGTGGAACGTCAAATACGCCGCCGTACCAAACTTCGCGGGCTGTTCCTTCAATATTAAAGTTATTCCAAATGGTCTTTACAGCCATTGTATCTATAAATGTTTGATATGGAACACTTGTGCGATCAAACTTGTATCCTGTATCCTCAGGACGAGTAATCATCATCTTACCGCCGTGGGCAATTTGGATTACTCCGTTGTCGGTATAGTCAACTACTGGAACAAGTGGGCTTTCTCCGTATTGATCAAAGCCACCAAATGTTATCAGGTCACCATCGATAGAAACTACGGCAGGAGCTGCTGGATAATGTTCATCCAATGCATTCAAATTAAATAGCCAATCGCCATCTTCATACATTGGAAGATCTTCGTATGGATATCCACCTTGTTCTGCAACTGGAGAAAGTACATCAATATCTGATGGAATTCTAAGATCGCCAATAATATTTGGAGTCCAACCAATTAACATTCTGCAAGCTGCTCCAACTGATGCATCTGGAACGGATAACAAGAATAAGTTGTGAGCTATTTCTTTTGTGTAATCATGACCAGTTGGTATTGGCGTTGGGTCTATACCACCAGTTGTTGGATATTCACCTTCTCTCTGCAAAGAAAGCTTGATTGTAGCTGAAGTATCAGGGTCTTCAATGTCTTCACGTCTTTCAGGATAATTGCCCTTGTATACATTAAATTGAGCAGATTCTGTTGCATAATTTGATGTACCATCCGACATCTTGTTATACATTGATGAAAGTTGGAATATTCTTCCATGTTTTGTTAACAATGAATCAAGAATGTCGCCATGATCATAGAATTTGATGACTGATAGATTGCTTCCATCTTCATCATTCAAGCCAGGAATATCTTTAATTACTTGTCGAATACCACTCAAACAAGCAGATTCATGAACTTCAAATGTTGAATTGAAATATCTGAGCTCAGGCAAGCGTTGTCTATCAGGAGCCCATTCAGGAGCTTCTTCCATTTCAAATGAGAAGAACATTACTTCACCACCTGTGTATGCAGGATCTGAATCGTAAGGAATACCATCTACATACTTGGAGGCATCGTCGTGACGAAGTATTGTGTCAAACAATTGAGCATGAGTATTAAAGAAGAATGCTGGAGAATTGTATCTTGTGTATAATGCATCACTTTGCAATGCAGGTGTCAACAATGGACGGCTAATATATCCACCATCGTTAAGCTCTTGTCCTGTGTAGTCTCTCAACACAGAAGACATTGCAATTGTGCCAAGTCTAAGTTCTGACATATATCCAGAGCTACGACCGTAAAGAGCTGTATTGTAGAACGACTTTGCTGAAAGCTTGCCTTCCACATCAAGAACATGCTCGCCTTCTCCTTCAACCAATGTATGGAAATTTGGCTCAAGATAATATCCATCATATGCTGATTGTTCAATAACACCTTGATCATCCGGCTCACCTACTGATAAAGCAGCATCCCAATCCATCTCAATATCGTCAACTGGGTTGTAATCGTCATTTTCTAACTCAAGGCCCCAGAAATTATATACATATCCGTATTTATCAGCATCATAAGACGAGGCAGAGTTTTTGAAGTATACACGAGCATTACCAAATAACTCAATTTGAGCATGTCTTGCATCATTTATTCCGTCATTATAGTAAGGATTATTTGCATCCAAAAATGGATCGCCTGGTACGTATCCAATGTAAGGAACTACTGGATCCTCGGTTGTACCCGCATAATAAAGACTAGCATCAACATTATCAATTATAAGTGCTGCTGGATTTCTCTTCTTCAAAAGACCATGATCGAAATCTGGAGTGTAGTCTGTTTCAGATTGGCCAGCAGTACCAAACCATGCGATTGCATCTGGCTGATTAACTGATCCGCAGGTATAATCTAAAAATGCGTTATCATAAACACCCATTTTACCGTTTATACCTATGACAAAGCCACGTCGTGTATTAAAATCAAATTCATCACGCTCTGGATCATTAGGATCTAGGAACCATGACCATTTTGGACCTTCGAAGGTACGCCCAGGGAGAAATTGTGAACTATTCCAGAAATCCAAGTAAGGATCTGATGCTAGCTTGCCATGATTCTGTACATCATTGACTACCAACAATCCACGGCTATCGTTAACATCGTACGCAAGAGGCTTTGTTTTGCCGTTATAGTATTGATTATCCAAAACATCAAATCTGGCATCAAAGCCTGCAGGTATTGTCAAATCAACACCGTAAAATTCCTGTTCAGAATCAGGATGGCTTATAGTTGCAGGATCAAAATCCTCAACAAAGTTACCAGCAACAACGATAGCAGCATCGTTCATTGGGTATCTATAAACAATCCACCAATAACGAGAATCTGTGTCTTCAAGACCTTCTTGCCAACCTGTAAAATACGCACCCTTCAAGAAGAGCACCATTCTACCAGCACCAGTATTTGATGGATCAAAACCGATAGATCCACATCCACCGCGTTCGCCAACAAAATCAGGATCACCCTCCCAATTGTCTGAAAGATATGTCAAGAAAGAATTATATCCGAAATAAACCATGACACGGTTTGCATCGTCAACATCGTAATATGCACGTTCAAACACAAGCTTGTGCTCGCCGTTGTCTACCTCACCTTGAGTTTGATCCATTGTTACATAAACCCTTGTTTTTCCGACATCGGAAGAAACACCGTACCACTCGTAGACACCTTCATCATTGATATAAATACCACCATCGGTATCCAGCTCACCGTCAAACTTGACAGCTGTTCCGTCGTACATTCTGAATGTTGTTGTACCAGGACCTTTGAATGTAACAATCATATCACGAATCTCTGGTGTGCCAGCATCATCGTGTGTGCCGCTGAAAACCAAATCTTGATAAAGATTTACTGTGATATGTGTTTTTACATCGTCAATAATGCCTGTTTGAAACACAACTTGTGAATATCCCTCTTGTGCGCCAGTACGCCCCAGAGAATATCTTGAAATATATGGTTCTAGGACTGTTTCATATGTTGCATTAACAAAATTATTATTATCATCCCAAACATTAACTGTCATATCTGCGTTTGTTGCACTAAGAACAACGTCACCGTCAATCTTCAATGAACAATGTCTAGGAAGCACGCCACCTGTACTGGTATATAACATTGAGTAAATATCTAGGACTGAATCTGTAGGTGTAGCATCAAATGAAGAATTATATGGAAAACTTGGATAATAATCCTGAAAAATTCTATCACCATCATCGTAAGAACCAGAAGTAATCGCATAACCGTTAGCGTTTAACGCGGTTCCCTCGGCTGACCACTCAAAAGCCCTCATGTTTATGAAGGGAGTAGCGAGCAAAGTAGCCGAAATTAATAACACACGCAATCTTTTATTCATTATCACAACTCCTTTTTAGGGTTAACCTAAAAAAATACCAACTATTTTTGTATTTATGCAACTTGGAAATCGTAGTCTGCGTACCCTCCTTTCTTTAAATTAAAGTTTTTGGAGCCAAAAACCTCAACCCAATAATGAAAAGCCAGGGCGCAAAGCTGTAACAATGATAATTGCCCAAGCCATAAATTTATTAAAATACACTCGCAAAATTTAAATAACTGAATTAAAAAAAATACTGAAAGAATAGATATCTGTTGATAAGAATTGTTAACTGAACTCATCATATCCTCTCCCCTTTCTCACAAAGCAGTGATGCTGACTTCATTCAAGAATAAAACTAGCCCTTACACAGCAAATGTCAAGGTCAAATTTGAAGCATTTTCTGCAACTAGATATGTCAAAATGAAATTATTGTCAGGATTGAAAGCCAAAAACCATTTCCTCTTTTCAAAATATTTAGTACATTTAATATGTTTTACATCTTTAATTTCTATAATATCTCTTTACGGTTTTAACAAGTGGCTACAATTTAACTCAAATATTTAGATGAAAGTAAATATTTTAAAAAATTTAAGGAGTTTCCTGAATGAATAAGCAAAATGTAAGTTTCTTTTCTCTTGCAAGACAAGTAAAAAATTTGGACCAAAAACTCAAACAAACAATTGATGCCGTTCTACAATCGCAACAATTCATTGGAGGAGATTTTGTTGCTGAATTTGAAACAAAAATGGCTGAATATACCGGCGCCAAACACGTTATCAGCTGCAACTCTGGCACAGACGCGTTACAACTTGCTTTGCGAGCACTATGCCTACAAAAAGATGCTATCGTTCTTACAACTCCATTCTCATTTATCGCATCCAGCAGCGAAATTGCAGCACTCGGCGGACAACCAGTATTCATTGACATCGATCCAGAAACATTTAATATCTGCACAAAAAACTTAAATAACTGGTTACAAAAAAATGCAAAAATTAAAGACGGTAAAACCATACACACATCAACAGGCAGGTTTATTCAAGGTATTTTGGCAGTAGATATTTTTGGCCAGTGCGCAGACTACAGCGAAATTCAAAAGATTGCCAACGAATGGAATTTGTGGATAGTTGAAGACGTTGCTCAAGCCGTCGGCGCAGAGATTAACGGTAAAAAATCGGGCAACTTTGGCGTGGTTGGTTGTTTTTCTTTTTATCCAACCAAAAACTTGGGAGCCTACGGAGATGCTGGCTGCTGCGTAACAAACGATCCTATTCTTGCCGAAAAAATTACACGAATCCGCAACCACGGCAGAAAGTCTCACTACAATTACGAAGAGGCTGGAATTAACAGCAGACTTGACGGCATCCAGGCAGCTATTTTAACACTAAAACTTAATTACATCGATTCATGGAACACTCGACGAAGAGAAATAGCTGATAAATACTGCAAAGGTTTAGCCGGCATTAAATTTATTAAGACTCCAAAAACTAAAATCGGCACCCATGTTTTCCATCAATACTCAATTCAGATCGACGGAGCAGACCGCGCATTTGTTGAAAAATATTTGGCAGACAATGGCGTACCAACAAGAATATTCTATCCTCAAACGCTTGATTCAATCAGCTTTTTGCAAACAGCGAAAGAGCTCAAAAATGAATGCCCTATCGCAGATAAACTAGTACAAACAGTTTTGTGTCTTCCAATCTGGCCAGAGCTTGAAGATCAAGAAATTGAATACATAATTCAAGTCTTCAAAAAGCTACAAACCGAGCTGTAAATTTTAAAGAGATGGATGGATGAATGAAGTACTCAGGCAAATTTATAACAATCGAAGGCATTGATGGCTCGGGCAAGTCAACGCTCGCACAGAATTTGGTTCAAAATCTTCAGAAGCACGTGGATTCCGTGCTTCTGACCAAAGAACCTGGAGGGTCACAACTTGGACAACAATTACGCAACATCTTAAAAACACAATCAGACCCAACTTGCGGCAAGGCTGAATATCTTTTGTATGCAGCAGACAGGGCACAACATTACATACAAATAATTTTACCAGCGCTAGAACAAGGAAAAGTCGTTATATCGGACCGATGGGCAGACTCATCTGTCGCATACCAAGGTTATGGCCGCGGCCTTGATATTTCGGTGATAAAATCTATAAATTCATGGACAACAAACAACATTCAACCAGACGCTGTTTTGTACGTAAAAATAGACGCCCAAACAGCGCTTGCTAGAATAGCTAAACGATGCGAGGAATTGTCGACATCAACGTGGACCATCGAGAATGAAAAAATTGATTTTTGGAACAAGGTAATTCATGGCTACGAAGAACTCTACGCTCAGCGCAGCAACGTGACCGTTATCGATGGCAGCCTTAGTCAGGCCGACATGTTAAAAACATCATTGAATGGATTGAACTTTTGGTGATGTGTGTCAAGTTTTTATTGATAGCTTTAATTTGATTCTGGGCTGGGTCCCCGCTTTCGCGAGGACGACGTAACGTGAAGTTTTCATTGTCCTACACATAACGTCATTCCCGGCTTAACCGGGAATCCAGGTAAAACGGTTGTAATGGGATCCAGGAATACACCGCTGTAATAGTGAAAGACAATTTATGGAAAAATTAGCAAATCAAATCATTAATTCACCAATTCCAACGCGCCTGGTCGTTGGCAACATCGACAAAGTCAGAGATGTTGTCGAAATAGCGTTGCAAAGCAGGTTTTGCTTACAACAATCAGATTTTGCATTACAGAAATCATGCTTTTGCACGGAATGCAGAAAAATTAAAAATCGCCAACACCCATTTTTATTGTGGTTATGCCCCGAAAAAGACTACTCCGTCGATGACATGGACGCAATTTTTGATAAAACAAGATTTGCACTTGACGATGGACAATCATTTTTTTTCGTGTTAGATAAAGCACAAAACTTAAACTCAGCATCCGCAAATAAAATTTTAAAGGTGCTGGAAGATCCGCCTGTTGGCTATAATTTCATACTTTTGACTGATAATACAAATTTAATTTTGCCAACCATTTTATCTCGATCGTTCGTTGTACAAGCACAAACTCACTCAGAACAAATTTTAGACCACCAACTTCTAAAATATTTTGCTGTCAAAAATTCTTTACCAGAGCCGGTAAGTTTTGATCAAGAGCTAAAAAAACTGCATCTGTCGGACAATGAAAGCACAGAGCTCTGCCAAACATTGATGGAATATTTTATAAAAAAAGTTTCGGTTTGTTACACAGATCCACATTTGCAAGACCAGAAGCTATTCTTTACCCAGGGTCTACAAATTGTGCAAAAACGGCTAAAAACTCCGCCAGCATCAGGAAGCGCAGGCCTGTTTTGGAAGCTGCTTTACCTTGATTTTTCTGTCGTTCGTATGGATTCGACTTCGCTCACCACGAACGATAATAAAACGCGTTCGCCCTGAGCGAAGCGTAGCGGAGTCGAACGGGTACGAACGCAATTTATGAAAAATTTAAAAACAAAGACCTACAAATACTTCTCAAACTACATCACCTCGTTTATTCAAGCACAGCTTGTTGTTTCAATTGTTTCCATTCCGATACTTGTTGGATGGGGCCTGCCAACCTCGCTTATGACGTTTGTTGGCAACCTCATTTTTGCTCCGGTTTTAATAGCATTTTTGATCATCAGCTCGCTAATCTTTTTTGCGCAAATTTTGCACATACCAAACCAACTTTTGATTTCAATCTTAAAAATAATATCCCACTCGTGGATCAGTTTTCTTGAACTTGGCAAAAGAAGCTGGCTGTACGGCTTTTATAAACCTCACACAGCAATTTTAATTATGATTCCAACTCTTTCGTTCGGCATCTTATATTTAATCCGCTTCAAGTCGGCGATATTTAAAACAATAACGATGAGTACTCTTCTTTTTTCTGTCGTACTTGGCTTAACAGTATTCCCGTATTTTGTGCATAAACATACGACAAAATGTTTTGCCGACGGCAAATTAATGGTGGATATCGATGAAAATTTTAAAGTAAAATTCGTGGACAACGGCTTTTTTAACAAGCATCAATCAGTTGACAAACTCGTCGATTACGATATAAGGCAATTTTTGATAAAAAACACTGGCAAGATAAACATCGACTCACTCATTCTTTTGCGGCCAGGATACAGAACATTCAAGGCCGGACAAGAATGCTGCTCAAGATTAGACATCCGAGAGCTTTCACTGCCGTATTTTGATGGCAGCAAATTTAAAAAGCATGCCTGGCGTGAATATTTTAATCTCAAACGAACGGCCGAAGAAAAAGGCGTCAATCTTTTAAGACTCAATAACACCGGTTACGCGATCTGATCGCACACATCAAACACTGCGCTCCGCAAAAACATGCCAATCAAATATTTCAATACTACCTCGACTTTTTACAATTTTCAAAAAAATTACTCTGCAACTACGAACCAATCAGTGCTGGAAGCTGGCATCTAAAAACTTGCCAATTTCTTTGCAAAGCCGATACATACGAAGGTTTGAAGCAAACATATCAATGTATGCACCTATTTATCATAATAAAGCTGCGTGCCGTGACAGCATGAATTTTTTTAGTCAAAAGATTAGAAATTGCGCTAAATAATGTTTAGTAAGTTTTATGACTTTAATAAACAAGCAAGCCGGATGGCAAAAAAGTGTTTTTGTGGACATCCTTGCGATCTTTATCTTTGAATAAAATCGTGAATTGTTCATCTTTTTTATCAATAGCTACACACAAATCTCTTGAGCCAGCCAAATTATTTTCAATGAAATTCAAAATTGTTGGAATAAACATAAAAATTGGCAACGGATACGTTTCAAGCTTGTGTCTATACAGCCAGTTTGATTTGTCGCCAAAAAGCCACAGTTCGTTATGGGCAGGGCATTTTTTGCCAACCATAAGCTCGATTTGAATCATGTTTTGCAAAGGAGTTATATTGTTAAAACGGCGCTTTGATGCTGAGTCTTGTGTGGATAATACATCGATTATCTGGACTATGTCGCTATCGGAATAAAAGCTGTAAATTTTTTTAAACATCGGACTTAAAATAAATTTTGAAGTCTCGCTTTGAACAGGGGTACCAATCAAAATCAATTTATCGATCAGGAGATCGCTTTTTAGTTTATTGTACGCATTTACCATATTCAAAGCCACATTTCCGCCATGACTGTGTGCCAAAATCGTAATATTAACATTTTCATATCGACTTTTTAGTTTTTTGACCTCATCAAACAGACTTTGATAAAGAATTTTGGCGTTATCTATGCGACTTTGATTGCTGAGCCATCCATCCCACCCGAAGGTGTAAAACGACGAGTCTGAGAATATTTCAGAATTGATGTTATTTAAAACATTTTGAAACAACGTTGCAGTTACAAAACTATAATAATAAGGGGAATTTGGTTCAACGGGAGCAAAGTTAATCAGATGAAATCCATATTCTTGGATTGGCTGATATTTATAAATACTTTTGAACCGTAGCTCATAAATAAACCGCTCTTCCCATGAAATTTTTTCGCGTCTACCACTTTTTAATGTATTCTTTATTGAGTCAAATAGGCTTACAGGTGATGGATATGGAATGATTGTGCCATGAATGAAGATGAAGATATGGTGAGTTTTGGAGTTTTTAACGATTTGCGCTTGTGATTGGCTTGATGCTTGCAATAATTTAGATTTTTTGTCACCACATCCAATAAAAATTAAAAATAAAAAAGGTAACGCCCTGAAAAACTTCTTCATAATTTTGAATTTCCTTTGATAAATTAACATTTTATTATTTATACTCTTTACAAGTCTAATTTATTGAAATAGTTTTAGTTGTGCAAGTTAGTTAATGATGCTTTTGATTTATTCAGAACTTTGAGGCGTTAATGGAAACTTCAAACAACCCAATCGAACAAAATATTGCCAGACAGTCAGATAAGAGATCTGTTGGGAAAGTTATTGCAGTGAGTAGTACAGTTGTTGATGTAAAATTTGAAAGCAACGAAATTCCTGAAAGTTTTAACTTGTTGGTGATTTCGGCTACAGATGAATGTAAGCCATCGAATATAAGATACGTCAATATCGAGGTGGCGCAACATCTTGGCGATGGCGTTGTGCGATGTATTGCACTAGACTCACTCGAAGGTATTAAGCGAGGCCTTGACGTAATAGATACAGGTGGACCAATAACGGTGCCGGTAGGCCCAGAAAATTTGGGACACGTTTTTGACGTGTTAGGTCGCAGAATTGACGGCAGCCTTGATGTTAAAGCTGCAGAATATTGGCCAATTTACCGAAATGCACCAAGCCTGATTGAACAAAAGACATCTGAAGAGCTTTTAGAAACCGGTATTAAAGTCATAGACTTGATGTGTCCTTACGTTAAAGGGTCTAAGATTGGACTTTTTGGTGGAGCCGGCGTAGGCAAAACCATGTTAGTTCAAGAATTGATACGAAACATTGCCGTTGAACATAGTGGTTTATCAGTATTCGTAGGCATAGGTGAACGAACTCGCGAAGGTAATGAGCTTTGGCTTGACATGAAAGCATCTGGCGTTTTAGATAAAACAACTTTAGTTTTTGGTCAAATGGGTGAAATGCCCGGAGCAAGACTGCGAGTTGGTCTTACAGGATTGACAATGGCTGAATATTTCAGAGATAAAGAGCATAAAGACACGCTTCTTTTTATCGACAATATTTTTAGGTATGTACAGGCTGGATCAGAAGTTTCAGCACTTCTTGGTCGCATGCCATCGGCTGTTGGCTATCAACCAACACTTGCTTCCGAAATGGGCATGCTGCAAGAAAGAATTACAAGCACACATAATGGCTCTATTACTTCTATTCAAGCGGTTTATGTGCCAGCCGACGATTATACAGATCCCGCACCTGCAACAACATTTCAACACCTCGATGCAAGTACCGTTCTTTCACGTAAAGTGGCCCAAGCAGGTCTTTACCCAGCAGTTGATCCGCTTGAATCTACTTCAAATGGCGTCAAGCCACACATTGTCGGCAAACGTCATTGCGATGTAGCTATGCACGTAAAAGTGATTTTACAAAAATATAAAGAATTGCAGGACATTATCGCAATATTAGGCATGGATGAGCTATCTGAAGATGATAAAAAAATTGTTTACAGGGCAAAAAAAATTCAAAAATTCTTTTCACAACCAATGTTTGTTGCGGAGCCTCACACAGGAATACCAGGTAGCTTTGTTTCAAGGGAAAGAACTGTATCGGATTTCGAAAAAATTGTTGCTGGAGAATGCGATTCTATGCCTGAAAGCGCATTTTACATGGTTGGAACGCTAGATGATGTCATTAAAAAAGCAAGTCTACTTTTGTAAGACCTTTATGAACTCTAAATTTTTTGATCTAAATATAATCTCACAAACTAGCACAGAATCCATAACTATCGACTGGATAGATGTTCAGGGCGTTAGAAGCAATTTTGTGATAGGTCCAGACCATAGTCCATTGGTATCAATTGTAGCCAACGGTAGCAAATTAATTTATAAAAAACATGGAACTAATTTTATACATGAAATTATTGTTTCATCGGGCGGAATATTTAGAGTAGAAAATAACATAGCAACCGTTTTGTTGGATAGTTAAAGATTGTAAAATAATTTTGTTAAACACAAAAGTGTAGTATCACAGAAAGTGTGTCGCGCTTCATTTTATACCATTCCAACAACCCACTCAGTTTCGCATATCTCTTTAAATGATTTACTGAACATTTTGGCCCACTTTTCTCCGTTTTTAAGTTGTTGATTTGATGGATCAAATATTATCCAGTTTAGAAACGATATAAATTTTTCAGTGGCAGCTACTCTTATTTCATGAACCATTTGGCCTTCACAGCCACCGTCGCCCTCAACCATTTTCATAACCGCTTGCGTTGGATCACAAAAATAAATTGTATCCGGATAAATACCAACCCAACTCCACAATGATCGCTGCATAGAACATATCAATGCAGGTGATTGTGGGATTATTTTGAACGTAGCGTATGAAAGACTGCCATTGTATCTATTTGTTGATATTCCAAATTTGGATTTTACTATCTCAAAAATAGAATTAAATCCAGCACTTTGATGACCACAATAGCTATCAAATGCATATTTAGCCCAACTAGCTATCTTCGTTTTAACTAAAAAATCATAATTTGCTACAGCCTCACACCTTTCTCTGACAGCGCAAACGCTCGTATCTTGATAAAATCTAAAAATAAACATCATCAGATCTTCAAAAAAAGATGTGAAATTTTCAGGCTTTAGCCCATTACTTTGCACATACCATCGAATATCAAAATATAGAAGCACTATATTTCCAAAATGATCTCCTTTAATCTTTTCGAATAGCCATTCACCTATCCATGGTGTATGCAGTTTATCAAAGTGATTATAAAGAGCCTGCTGTAAATCATAATTTTTACGTTGAGCTAAAAGAGTTTCTAAGTATTCTCTTGAAGTTGGATCACTTGCAGGATCCATAGCATATAAACTACATCCGACACCACCAAATAAAAATAAAAATATTAAGCAAGCGCAACGAATTGTCATAACACTTCCTCCCATAAAAAAGAGTGGTTAATCCCGCCCTTCCAAAAAATGACTACATACAGTATTAACTCTGAATAAATTAGATTGTCAATTTATAGATTTTTTAATAAAAAACTTTTTTGCTATCTCGATGACAACAACCTTTGCTAAAGATATCAATAAAATTATTCCCCATTCAAAGCATGAAATATGAGAAGCTTGAAATAAGTTTTGTAAGAATGGGATATACAACGCTGCAAGTTGAGCAATAAACCCGGCAATGGTGGCCCAAATTAACCACATGTTGTCAAATAAATTGATTTCAAAAAGTGATTTTCTAAAATTTTTAACAGCAAATACATAAAATAATGAATCATACGCCAAGGCTGTAAAAATGATTGTTCGAATGTGGTCTATCGGAAAATTTAACTTTAATAATGCAACATAAACCGCGAACAATCCAAGGTCTGTTACAATTCCCATTAAAAAAATCAAAATCTTCATGTCATAGTTTAAAATTGGTTCGAATTTAGCACGAGGAGGCCGTTTCATTATATCCGGCGCTCCAGGTTCAAAAATAAGAGCTATGTGCATAAATCCATGCTGAATTAGGTTTATCCATAAAATTTGAATCGCAAACAACGGCAGTGGCAGATTAAATAAAATTGATCCAGATATGACCATAACTGCGCTAAAGCTGTAAGAAACTAAAAATACTAAAATTTTTTGAATGTTATCAAAAATAACTCTACCTTCCCGAACTGCGGCGCTTATCGAAGACAGATTATTGTTCAGCAAAATCATATCTGAGACCTCGTATGCAACATCTGATCCAGAGCCTAGAGCAACGCCGATATCTGCAGCTTTCAGAGCAGGAGCATCGTTAACGCCGTCTCCAATCATGGCAACGGATTTACCAACATATTTGAAAGCCTCAACTATTCTTATTTTATGTGTTGGTTCAACTCGAGCAAAAATATTTACATTTTCAATATTTTTTCTTAAATCATCATCGGACATATCCTCAAGTTGCGTGCCTGTTATTACTTTTTCAGGACTTGCGTCTAATCCAGCCTCTAACGCAATCTCAAGCGCTGTTGCTGGATGATCTCCAGTAACCAAGACCAACTTTATGCCGGCAGCTTTCAATTCGCGAATAGTTTGTCTGGCTTGAGGTCTCAATGGATCTTTGATGCCTAAAAGCCCTAGCAGTTTCATGCCGCACAAATTTGATTGAATTTCCGAGTTATCTACAAGGCGTACAGCAACGGCTATAATCCTTAAACCCTGACCCGCCAAAATTTTAAGCTGTTCCCTATAAAATATTAAATCCGAATCATTATCACAAAATTCAAAAACTCGTTCAGGAGCACCTTTTAAAATTAATTTATTTATTCTATCCTCAAATCTGTGCAAAGTAACCATGAACTTGGTATCGGGCGAAAATGGCTGCTCATTGATACGCACATACCTATCCCTGATATCGTTGACATCTAAATTAAATTTCATAGCGACATGCAAAAGAGCAACATCTGTTGCATTGCCATGAAAGATTTCTTCATCTGGTTGGTGCTGTGCATCGTTATTTAGACATGCAAATGTCAATATTTTTTTTATTTCTGGAGAAACTTGAATATCATCTTCCGATGAATAATCAATTTTAAAATTTTCTGTTGCTGTAACAATTTCACTGACAAGCATCTCCCCTTCGGTGATTGTTCCAGTTTTATCTGTACAAATCACAGAAACGCTGCCTAAAGTTTCGGCCGCAACCAAGTTTCTGACAAGCACTTTGCGCTTGAGCATTCTCTGCATTCCAACGGCCAAAATTGCAGTAACTGTCACGATCAAACCCTCCGGAACAGATGCAACGGCAAGAGCAACAGCAATTGCCACTATTTTTGGAAGATCAATGCCATAAATTACGCCAATAATCAAAACAATTGTAGAAATAGAAATCATTAAAACTGCTAAAAACCAAGAAAATTTACCGATTTGAGTTTGAAGTGGGGTATCCTCGTCCTTTGCCTTTGCAACCATTTCTGCAATGTATCCAAGATACGTTCTGCAGCCAGTCTCGACAACAATTCCCTCGCCCTTTCCAGCTAAAACAAAAGTACCTGCAAAAACCATGTTTGATCGATCCGAAACAGGCATTTTTTTATGTATTATTTCAGCATTCTTTGCAACGTGGTTTGATTCGCCCGTCAACATTGATTCTTGCACTTGCAGACCACTTGTTTGAAACAAGCGAATATCTGCAGGCACTTTATCTCCTACAGCTAACAAAACAACATCGCCTGGGACAAGGCCCTTGGCATCAATCGTAAAAATCTTTCCATCACGCTTAACCTGACAAAACTGAACCTCATAACTTTTTAAAGCTGCTGCCGCACTTTCTGCCTTAAATTCTTGCAAAAAGCCAACAATCACATTTATAATAGCAGCAAAACCTATAACCAGAGCATCTTTTAACTCTTGCAAACAAAGACTGGCTATCGCAGCTAAAATTAAAATAAACATCAATGGATTTATAAACTGTTTAAAAAAAATTTGCCAGGAAGAAGGTGGCTCCTTTTCTGGCAGTTCATTAAAACTAAATTTTTCAATCCTAGTACTCGCCTCATCGCTGGAAAGCCCAGTCTGTGAATTTGTAGTTAAAATTTTTTCGATATCTTCGACACTTTTTTGATACGAATTCATAACGCATCCCCCCGCTCAAACAATGTTCCAAACTTTAATAATCCTCATTCATTCATAACCTATTTCATAGACAATTTTCAATTTTAACGAAAAATAGCTGTAATCGGGTAATTTAAAACACAAAACAACAGTGCATCAAAACCATTCGACCTCTTTGCAAACCTACGATTCAGCATATTCGTCATTCCCGGCTTGACCGGGAATTCAGACAAAACATTCGCACGGAAGCTCTTTATGGATCCCCGCTTTCGCGATGATGACGTATTGTTAGACCGTAAGATTCAGAAGATGTCTATTTACTGAAGACTTTCAAATGCAATGCCACTTTTTGTTATTTTCATTTTTTTTGCTTGGCAACCTGCATCCAATCAATTTCAGCAGGCCGCATCTAAAAAATTGTTAATTTATTGGTAAACATAATGGGTTCGTGGTTTTAGAGTGGCATGGTTGATGTATAGCCGAATTAATCATAGCTTTGACAAGATGTTAAAACTTATCCAAAATTGATTCCACCATCTCCTCAGACGCCTTTACCCGCATAAATTTTAAAATTGTTGGAGATATGTTGGCTAAGCCGTAATGCGCAGCTTCTGGCCACAGCGCGTCATTTTGCGCAGATGTAATCTGTTCAGATTTAAAATCAGGCCTAACTAAAACAAATGGCACAGGATTAGTTGTGTGTGCAGTGTTTGGCTGACCCGTGTGCGCATCGATCTTGCTTTCGGCATTGCCATGATCTGCAACAATAAACATCGTGCCATTCATTGTTTCGACAACTTGTTTATAAAGCAATTCAAGCTGTTTATCCAAACATTCGCAAGCTTTGATGGTTGCAGGCATATCACCGGAATGACCGACCATGTCGGCGTTTGCGTAGTTAACAAGATAAAAATCGGCCTGAGATATTTGTAGTGAATTTAACAATGTTTTTGTAATTTCTTGCGCCGACATTTCAGGATTGTTAATATAATTTTTGACCTTGATGGATGGAATCAAAACACGCATCTCATTGGGCAGTTGCTTGTCGACCATGCCTCTGAAAAAATACGTCACGTGCGCATATTTTTCGGTCTCGGCGATTATAAAAACCTTTGGTGGCATTGGTTGCGCGGCAAGAACATCCAAAAATGTATTTTTTATGGCTTTCTGCTCAAAAAGAATTTGATTATTAAACTTGGCAAAACTTTGATTGTATCGAACGGTTGAAACAAAAAAGCTTAAAGTGTTGGTAGTACTGCATAAATCCACCGTTTTAAATTTATCAAAACTAGGATTCAAAAAGCTTTCGGCCAGCTGGCGCGCTCGGTCAGGTCGAAAGTTGAAAAACACAATTCCATCACCATTTTTGATGCAGCCGTCCTGATCAAGCAATGTTGGCGTAACAAACTCGTCTGTGACGCCTTGTTCATAACAAGCGCGCAAAACCTCATGCCAATCAGCAGGGTCAGATGGCTTTGCCTGTCCAACCAACATTTTGTAGCATAGCTCCGTGCGATCCCAGTTATTATCGCGATCCATGGCATAAAAACGTCCGCTCACGCTGGCTATCTTGCCAACGCCGAATTCTTCAATCTTTTGCTGCAGGTTTTGCAGGTACAATGCAGCACTTTTTGGCGCAACATCACGTCCGTCCAAAAAGGCGTGAATATAAACATTTTTTAGCCCAACAGTTGCAGCAAGCTTGATCATGGCATGTAAGTGGCACTCGTGGCTGTGTACGCCCCCGTCAGAAAGCAGCCCCATCAAATGCAGTGCGGCACCGGTATTTTTAATTTTGTTAAAGTTTTCGATTAAAACCTGGTTATCAAAAAAACTGCCATCATCAATCGAATCGTGAAACCGCTTTAAAACCGACTCAACCACCCTGCCAGCCCCAATCGTTAAATGCCCAACCTCTGAATTGCCGATGTATCCAGGCAAAAGACCAACGTGTTGGCCTGAGGCATGAAGCAGCGTGTGTGGGTAATTATTGATCAGCCAGCGCCAGAAAGGCATTTTGGCCACATGAACAGCATTGCCAAATGATTTTGGATTGTAACCAAAACCATCAAGAATAACTAGCATAGCAGGGGTGTTGCGCTTGTTTGAATTCATATTTAATACCTTTTTTAATACGTCATAAAACAACATGTTTTAATTTGTATTTTATCACATTATTTTTATATGAATTTAAAAACATGGCGATACTTTGATTTCCGCTTTAATTTTTTTTATTTCTATCAATTCTCGAATCTTCTATTTTGGTAATCTTTTTAAGTAGGCTGTCAAATCCTTTGCCATTTAATGTGTGTTCTTTTATACTCATTTCGATGTCAATCATGGTTTTATCCTTGCATGTAAAAAGGATAGCTCAAAACCCCGTTCTTGACAGCTTGAAATTTAATCATTCAGGTAATCTAAAAAATATGCTTAATTTCTACACTTTAAGTGCGTTTGCCATGGGTTTAGTCCCAAGCCGTTTGTCAAATATACTTTTATGATGGTATAATTGGATTACTTTGGATTTATTTTATTTGTAATATAATTTCACATTTAAATTTAAAATAGAAAATGAAAGGTTGCTCATGTTTAGCAAACGTCTTATTTTATCGGCTCTAGCCGTCACATTTTTTGGTATCACTTGCCAATCTTTGTCTGCCGCTGCTGCAGCGCCGGTAGCAGCGCCAACGACGACAAACAATGATTTAGCCTCTCTGTTTTTGGCTCAGGCTGGAGGAAGGGGATATGGTTCTGCAAAAAGTGAAATGTTCAAGATGTTACAAATTAAAGAAGCTCAATTGAAGCATATGATCGAAAGCAATGTCTTTAAAGATGAAAAATTAAAAGAGGCGACCGCTGCTTTGGCCCAAATTCAAGGCGATATTCAATCAGTGCTTCTTGGCGGGTCCTACGCAGGTGAAATCGTGGCAAAAGGACTTGCTGGAGATAAAAATATGAAAGCTTTTGACGAGATCCCAGTTTCCAGTTTATGGGATGGTATCGCAAAGGGTATGCAACTGCAGTTTGCCAGTGCAGCTGGTGATTTTGCAAGAGAAAAAACAAAGAAAATGTTTGACGTTCTTGGCGGTGGGCTTATTGATACATTTACATCTCAGGTGCGTAGTCTTTTTTCCGATTTGAATGCATCTATTTTTCACGGAGGCATGAAGCCTTTCGACAAGTCAAACTTGGAAGCATGGGCCAACATTATTAATGATTCTATGATAACTCTAAACACCATGGTTGAAAACGGTGCTGGGTTTGGTCTGCGTGGAATGGATATTACATCACGCCAGTCAGAAGAAGAGAGCTCCAGTGAGCCTGCGCCAAAGCCTGATCAGGCAAAAATTGGTGATGCTTGGACTGAGTTTGCCACCATTAACGCAGAAGAGTTTCTGCTGTTTATCGAACAGATGCAGCAGGCTAAAGAGTATTACGACGATGGGGATATGATTATTTTTTATGCGGACAAGATTTGTCAAATGTTAGCAGTGATATATAAACTGCTCGACGAATCAAAAGCGTCATTTAAAGATTTTACCACCAAACTTTCTTCTAATAAAATGATGCTTAAGGGTATGCAGAGCTATTTTAAGAACTATTTTACATATCTTTACAAAGCTGTATGTGTGAGCGCTGGTGATGAGCAGGGAGCGAAGACCGGTTTAATCCTTGGCGCCTCTAACAACTATATGCGTGGCATGGGTGATGGTGGCTTTAATAACGGTGCATTCAGCGGCTCCCCTGGATTCTAAGGCTAAACCATGATTAAAAATTTAATAAAAAAATATATTTTTGTTTCATTAATTTTGTGTACAACGCTGAGTGCTGCTCAGGTTGCCTCTCCTGTCAATGTTAAGCTTGATCACGTTGATGTTGCACGTATTGACGTCGTGGCAGAAAAGTACAGCAAGCAGTTTTCGCATGCAAAGAGGATGAAGAGCTTGAGAAATTGGGGATTGGGTATCGGGGTTACTGCTTTAATTGCATGGATTGTTTATGACAGTTATTTTCGTAAGCATGAGGTTGGCGAGATCAAAATTATTGATGAAACTGCGAAAAAAAAGCTTGAAGCTGCCAGGTTACAAGATTTGGAAGAAGAGCATGAGCGTAATAAAAATCCATTAAAAGCTATTCCTTTCATCATAAAAACGGCAATAGTTTTAGGTATTGCGCAATCGCTGATAGATGCTTTTTGGAATGCGGCCGGTGCTGGGTCAAATTTGTTTCATGGGCTTTTTTCCATAGGCAACGTTGCCGACGTGAAGTCTTTTCAACAAAAACAGGCGCAAATTAAAGAATTATTGATCAGGCTTGCAACATTGCCGGAACTGAATGGAAAGGTGGTATTACCATCTACTGAAGATAAAGTGCTTTTTGAAATATCTTTGTCAGACGTTATTTTGACGCACAGAACGATGATTTATTTCCTTGAAGATATGCTTGGTTTTATCAAATTTTTGGTAACATTGGCGCATGGCAAAGAGAGCTATGAGTTTGCAGCTGTCACCGGACATTGTGCTCTTATTTCAGCTGAATTTAATAAGGCCTCTGACAAAATTACTTTAATTGTGAACCATGATCAAAAAATTGATAGACAGGCCTTTATCTCAGACTTTGCTCTTTTTTGTAGAAAATTTACAAAATTTGTTTGCGATTGTGGGGTAAACTTGTATGGACAAGATTTTTTGCAAAAATAAGACTTTAATTTTATTATTTCTATTCTCCTCTTGCTTGGCCGATGCGTCCCAAGTTGCTGAATTGGAATCTGCTTCAGCTGCGTTTGATTCGCTGGATGTTTCAAGTTTTGCTAATTTTCAGCGCAACATCGTGCTTGATGAAGATTATAATTCTGGTGAAGAAACTGGCTTAGACTTAAACGACAGTTTTTCAGTCAATAGTTATTCAAAAAGCAAAAGAAGTAAATTTTATAAAACTTATATCGCAAAATACTATCCAAAGGCCTATGTTATTCAAGAAAAATTTCTAAAAATGACGGTTGATGAGGTTGCTGCTTCTTTAAACGATATAATTTATGTTTTTGTCAAAGAGCCATGGTTTTATTTTCAGAACACTCGCAAGGGCTTCAGGCTAATCTATTTTTGGGAATACATTATTGATCAGCTTGCAATATTGCATGATTTTTTGATGAGAGCTCGAGTTGATAAAAAAACAAAAAAAATATTTTGGCCCAATGAAAAGCCTAAATATAATTTCTGGAGCAACTTTTCAAGCTTTTCGGCAGATCCAAATTCGTATGCTCTTTCTGATTATTTAAAAGAGCATTTTATTAATGTTTATGCCGATTTTTACGCACTTTCATTCGACTATCACGTAAAAATGTTTAACGAAGGCGTTTTGCTCAAAAAAATCAATCAAGCAAATCGATATATTTATGAAATAGATTATATTTTGAATAGGCTAAAAAGCACTCCAAAGGATGCTGATTATGCCGAATCAAGAGACACTTGTAAGCAGGTGCTTGGAGTTTTGAGAAAAAAGCTGGGTTACGATAACTACATGAATTCGTTTAATGGTAACGCGGCAGGGCAGGGGGTTGTCTAAAATGATAAAAATTTTAAGGTATTTTAGTTTACTTATATTTTTTATCAAGGCGTCCAGTTTTGGTGTTGTTTCTATGCCGGACATCGATGAAGCAAAAAGCTTTATCAGCAGCTTTATAAACCATTATGAAAGCAATCCAGAGGGGCGTTATACCCACGAATATCATCCGTTTTTATTGCAACACACAGCCCAAAGCTTGTGTGAATTGACTTCTCGACTTAAGTCTGAAGGTCTTAACATTGCTGGCCGAATCATTATTCTTGGCTATGAAGAAAATGCGATTCCTTCGTATTATACAGATTTTACTCGTCCCAAAATTAATGATGAGGCGGTTTCAAAAAAACGCGAGGGTTGGACCAAAAAGCTTCATAATAAATTTGGTTTTATGACAGCTTTTTTATTTAAAGATATTAATATTCTGTCGGCAAAACATTTTGCTGGTAAGACGCCCGTTTTTGATCATGTTGATTTTGAACATTTGGATGTTGATACGATTCCAATTTTTGATGATAGGGCTGGGATTTTTCAGGAACATGCTTTTGGTGAATCTCTAGGACTGGCATGCAATGCTTATGATTCTGTTGTAAGCAAATACATAAAAAGTGACTATTTTGGTATTTTGAAAAATTTAGTTGAATTTTGGAATATTGTTTATAAAAATTCATTAAAAACAGGCGCCAAGGAAGTCGCCGGAACTCAGGATATTTTATTTTCGATAGAACATGTCAAAAGTCTTATTGATTCGAAGGTTCAACTATGTAGATTTTTTGTTGGGCCAGACCTAACTTATCCAATAGAAATTTCTTGCAAGCAGGCAAAAGGTGTAACAGTTCACGCACAAAAATTTGTTAAAAAAATAGTATCCAACCTTGTTCCACGAAATGGGAAAAAGACGGTTTATGTATTTTGTAGTTTTGTTGATGGTGTTGGTAAAAGTACAATGCTTGGTAATATCAAAAATTGGATGGAGTTTGGTGATAATGTTGATGCATTCAAGCATGTGGACAACACGTCATCTCAGCTCGCTGATATTTTCGAATATAATAAAGATGTTTTTATTGCAGATCTTCCAGCTCAAATAAGTCATTTTACATACAAGCCTGACGGATGCGTTTATACAGCTGTTGAAAATGAGTTAAAATCGCCGGAAATCACCAAGCTTAAAGCTTTTATAAATAACAACAAAGCGTCTATCACTGCCGCTCATAACGAGCGTGTTGCAAAAGTGGCTAACATTATTCAGCGCGATGGCTATCTTGCACCAGCTCTCAACGACATTTCCAGACCTGAATTTTGGTTTATCAAAAACCTTTATCTGTTGAAGACTTTGAAAGATAATAAGTTTATTACTTTTTCATGTGATGGAGTTAACTATCTTTTTAATTCCTCAAATATTTCCGATATAAGAATTTTAATGAAGTTGGAGAATGTTCGTTCAGAGGGGCTAAAAAACGTAGAGTCCGAGCAGATGCTTTTCAGTCTTGGCATCAGAATGCCTTTTCCCTACGAAAAGTTTGTTTCAGATTTAATTTCACGGTTGAAAGCTCACGAAGTTGAAGAGGTTGTTTTTGTTGATTTTTTAAGTATGTATCCACGCTCATCTCGTGAAAATTTGCGAATTAACTATCTCTTGCAACAACTTGCTTTGCTTAATCAAAATTTTGACAAAAAGAATAGCTTTTATGCTGACTTTGTTGGTGGGGGTGGACGACTTTTGAGTTGTTTGATGGACCCTAAAATGCATGTTAAGTTCAGGGAATCATTGACGGATGAGGCTTTATTGCGATTTAAATTGTATCGTATGATACAGGATTATAGACATGGCGACCTGACTGGTGTTTCAATTAATGAGATAACTCAGGCTCTTCAAGGCTCTTTTGTAAACAAAAAAGATTTGTCTTACTTTGCTTTTCTAAAAAAAAAGGTAGCTGATAAGCTTGAGCTAGAAACCAACAACTTGGATAGGGTTTATGGCCTATCCAAGTCTTTTATTAATGTTCAACAGCTTTCATTTAAACGGTTGAATGCATTTTCTCGCTTACTACAAGATCTTTTTGCGATGAAAGTTGATCATCAACGCTTGAATGACCTTTGGAGCAGCTGTGGAATGCTTTTGCCTGAGCCATCTCAAACGCAGCAAGATTCTGGAGCTTGCGATTTATTTATAAGAACTAGTTCGAATACCACAGTGCATGCTATTTACAGCTTTGATCCTGAATGTAAGTCAGACCAGGTATTGACGCCATTTTTGAGAACATTACGTCAAAACTGGTATGCTGCTATTTCAAATATTTTGCAATCCAGACCGAAGTGTGGATTTGATGGCAAAATATTAATAGAACGGGAATTTATTCGAGTATTGCCATATTTTCTGGATATCGGCAAAGATGGCAATTATTACATATTCCACAGAACCTGTTCTCCGTATATTAAAGATGATTACAATCCAAACTTTTTTGGAAACTTGAAGGTTTTTAATCAACCCAGGCTGCCAATGCAAAATAAGTGTGTCGATTTTGCCGATGTTCCGTATTTGGCCTATTTTCCGCCTGTTGTTACAAATTGCGGAGTGTTCGGTTTTGACTGCAATTTGGCAAATTTAAAAAATAATATTTATGTTGGATCTTGTACTGGATACATTGTGCAAAAAAATCAAATCGAAACCGATAGTACCTACGTTATGCCAACTTCAAAACTGTCCGAGCTCATGGAAAAGGCCGATTCTTCTTGGAAGTGGTTGCATGATTGGATGGTAAAGGAAGCCGAAAAAAATAAAGAGTTTAAACCAATTGAACTGCTGACAGAGGAATTAAAGTCAAAGACGGATGCGAAAAAAGGTGCCGATCAAAAACAAGCCGAGGATTCATCTTTAAATAATTCAAAAAACAATATTGTTGGCAGAGCTACCAAAATTTATTTAGGGCGGAAAAATCAAAGGGCCGCCGCTAGGCTGTTTGTTCGCTTAATAGCTACGCTTGAGATGATTTTAAAAGATCCAGATGGAGATTTGGCTGTTCGTTTTGGCGACCGTAAGGACTTTGTTTCAGCGATTCAGCTTTTAGAAATGGTTACCATTCCTAACTATTTTGGAATTTTATTTAAACAAAAACTTTTTAAAAATTATGAAAATGTTGAACCTTATCCATCGTGGAATTTTTGGAATTCTGTCGGTTAAACAGCAATATCCATGCCTTGCATTTCTATCTGGATGTTGCCTTCCCACTCATTTTTGATTACGTAGCCGACTAAGTCAAAGGGCTTATCTTTTTGATTCTGCAAGACATTATACAGCTCAGGCCGATTAAAAAAGATAACAGGTTTTATAACTCCGTCGGCAAAAATTGTGCATTTTACGTGCAAGTCCTTGAGTAATTGCGGGGTTTGCAGCTGTGTAACATTTTTAACTAAAAAAAGTGGCTGCGGATTTTGATTTCCGAATGGTTCAAGTTGTTCAAGATCATATAAAAGTTTTTTGTTAAGTTCAGGCAGCTGAACAAATCCGTCAATATCTAATTTGGGTGCAAGGTCTTCAGCCGCGACATGCAGCAGAATCTCTTCTTCAAGCTTTTCTTTAAATAATGCCAATTTTTCTTGTTTAATTTTTAGGCCAGCAGCCATTGTGTGGCCGCCAAAACTGATTAGTATGTCTTGAAATTTTTCAAGCGCTTGAAAGAGATTAAATTCCGGTATAGATCGACAAGACCCTGCCGCAATACCTTTGTTTAGATGAAATAAAAATGTTGGTTTGCCGTAATTTTGAGTCAATTTCCCGGCCACAAGCCCTATAATTCCCGCGGGCCAATTACCGCTGGCCGCTACGATTATATTTTCTTTTTGTATGTCAATTTTTTTGCTGAATATCAAATATTCGATTTCTTCATAAATTTGACGATCTATTTTTTTACGCTCTTCATTAACCTCTTTTAAAACCTGACCAATTCGTGAGACTTCGTTGGTGTCTGCACTGACCAAAAACCTTACGGCTTGTCGTGGGTCACTCAGTCGTCCAAGTGCGTTGATTTGTGGCGCAATCATAAAACCAATATCAAGCGAGTTATAATTTTTTTTTATTAGGTTAGAATTGCTTGCCAGTACTGTAAATGCGGTGCTTTGCTGTTTATTTGTTTTGCCAAGTCCGTATTTTACCCAATATCTGCTTTCACCTGTCAGCGGTGTGACATCAGCGATTGTTCCAAGCATTAGCAATTCGTAGATCTTGTCTGGAAGTTGTAGGTTTTTGACTTCATAAATTAAGCTTACAAGCTTAAATGTTACGCCAACGCCAGCAAGCTCTTTATATGGGTATTCACAATCGTGTTGATTGGGGTTGACTATTGCCAGAGCGTCAGGCAGGTCGACCAGCGGTTGGTGATGATCTGTTATTACCAGGTCAATTCCAAGATTGCGGGCTGTTTTTGCCGCCTCGAATGCTGTTATTCCGTTATCTACTGTGATTATTAATTTATAGCCGGCTGCTGCAGCTTTTTGTACTGCATCACTTGAAAGCCCATAGCCATCTTTGCGCATGGGTAAAAAATAATTTATATTTGCGCCCAGTGGCAAAAGTCCGATGAGCAGAAGGGATGTTGATGTAATACCGTCAACGTCGTAGTCACCGAATATTAAAATTTTTTCTTTATTTTCAATGGATTGCAAAATTCGTTCAACCGCAGCGTTAATATTTTTCATTTTTTGTGCTGGCGGAACATCTTTTTCTTTTGAACAAAATAAAAAATCTTGAATTTGTTCAGAAGTTAAGAAATCTCTTTTGACGAGTGTTTGAGCGACAGGGAAACTAAGATTATTTTGTTGAGCGACTTGTTGAACTAGCACGTTATCAATCTCTTTCATTCGCCAAACATATTTTTGGCCCTGGGTTATCAAAACGCCAGGGCCGGTATTCTGATGCGATTGTTTATGTTTAGATTTTTGTAGTTCCATCTCAGCTATCTTATTCGTTTATTTTTTTCATTGTCGGAAACAGAATAACATCTTTGATTGAGCTAGTGTTGGTCAAAAACATTGTTAATCTGTCGATGCCCAAACCTACACCAACTGCTGGAGGTAGGCCGTATTCAAGTGCTGTTATATATTCAGCATCGTAATGATGAGCCTCTTGGTCACCGTGTTGACGAGCTTCAACTTGCATTTTGAATCGTTCGGCTTGATCAAATGGATCATTTAGCTCTGTAAAGCCGTTTGCCAGCTCCATGCCGTTTGCAAAGAGTTCAAATCTCGCAGCAAAGCTTGGGTCTTGTTCGTCTCTTTTTGCCAACGGCGACGTTTCGATTGGATATCCGATAATAAATGTTGGTTGGACGATTTTGCCTTCGACAAAATGTTCAAACAATGCGAGGATCTTTGATCCGTATGGGGCTTTTAATGAAATTTCGATATTGTTATCTTTAATTAAAGTATCGATATTTGCTGGGCATGTTTGGTCTTTAGTAAGCCCACCAATTTTAATTAAAGACTCTTCCATTGTTAATTTTGCGAATGGAGGCGTAAAGTCAAGCGTTTGATCTTGAAATGAAATTTTGTATGACGGAAGATTTTTATTAATTACGTAACTTATCAGCTGTTCGGTTAAATCCATTCCAGCTTTGTAATCCCCGTGAGCCATATAAAATTCTAACGTCGTAAACTCTGGATTGTGGCGCTTTGAAACACCTTCGTTTCTAAAACATCGATTTATTTCAAAAACTCTGTCAAATCCACCAATTACAAGTCGTTTCAAGTAAAGCTCTGGCGCAATTCTTAAATATAAATCCATGTCATACGCGTTATGATGTGTGACAAAAGGCTTTGCTGCGGCACCACCTGGTATCGGGTGCAGCATTGGTGTTTCAACTTCCATAAAATCTAAATTTTGTAGAAATGTTCGAATTGATTGCACAATTCCGGATCGTTTTTTAAATTTTTCTCTACTTTCAGGATTACTGATCAGGTCAAGATATCGTTGTCTGTAACGCTGCTCAATATCGCTTAGACCGTGAAATTTTTCAGGCAGCGAATGTAGGCATTTGCTCAATAAATCGATTTGAGAAACTTTTAATGTAATCTCGCCAGTTTTGGTGGTAAACAATGTGCCTTTTAGCCAAACAATATCGCCTATATCGATGTAATTTTTAAAATTATTAAACGACTCAGGATCAAGATCATCTTTTTTTAAATAAAATTGCAGCTGACCGCTTCTGTCTTGAATGTGTCCAAAAAAAGTTTTACCGTGGTCGCGCAAACGTATCATTCGTCCTGCAACAGAAACCTCTTTTGGTGCCAATGGATCTTTTTCAAACTCTTCGATAGATCCGTGAGTTGTTGTTGAGACTGGCTTGTATGCCGGCCAAGGTCTTTTGTTTTCAGCATTCATTTTATTGATTTTTACAAGCCTGATTTCGTTTTCATTTACTGTCTGGCCAACTTCATTGGAGACGTCATTTTCTTTTTTAATCATAAAATCCACCAAATTCGTATAATCTTAAACCTATGTAAAGACCCGCTTTTACAGCACGCTTTAAGGTACTAAATTATATGATAATATTCAATAAAATCTGATAAATTTTATACAAATTTAAATTTTATCGTGTAAGCTTAAACGTCAAATCTTTGTAGATAAAACTTTTTCCTAGTCGAGGTTTTAGCTTTAATTTAAAAAATATAGGAATTAATTTTTATGAATAAAATACTTATTTGTGCGATTGTTTTTATTGTTACGACTGCATATTCACAGCCTTCCGATACGGTTAATGTTGACGCCTCAATCGATTTTAATAAAGTAAACTGTAGCCAGACGGTTGAAAAGTCATTGTTTGCAGGTATTGAGTCAACCATGAAAGGCATGGAAGATAATATTTTAAAGCTGATGCGAGAACTTGGCGAACTTAAAATGCAGATGCAGGAATTAAAGACTAAGGTTAAAAAGAAATTAGACAGTCAGCAGGATGTTGTCGAGATACACGAGCAAGAGCCTGCTGACGACACAAAGACTTCTGCGGTAGCGACTGTTGATAAAGTTATTATCGGTACGACTTCAAGTGTTGATAGTATAGTTACATCTTCGGTTGGTGCTGAGGTCAAACACAATTTACCATTCAACGACATTTCAAATGTGGTTGTCCAACCAAAGATTTCTGATAATTAAATTTTTTAAATTTATCGCATAACGTCAAATTTTATCCCGATTTGCAGCTGCATTTGTACTGATTCAAAACCTTTATCAGATCAAGTGTTTCAAATTCGATACGACTTCTTGCAGTTTTTTGAAAAATATTCTGAAACAATCGATTCAATCAGCGTCTGCAGGCCGAATTATAAAAATTGTTAAATGTTTGAAGTAATAGATACAAAGAGTTGTTTGATGTGGCATAGTCAATGTATAGCCCTAAAATTTGGATAATATGCTTTGTGGGTTTTGCGGGGCGGCTAAATCCCAAATTTTTGCTGATTCATCCAAACTGCGGTCATTTGTATCAATGTTCAATTTAAGGCAAATAGCTTGCAAACAAACATTAAATGCCGTTGCATAATTTTCAAGCCCCAATATTTTCAAGCACTTTATTATTCTGGTTATTCTTAGCGTATTATGCATATCATGGATTGTTAAGGCTGCTACGGTTTGGTCAAATTTAGCTTCGTCGATTGATACTATTACAACGTCTTGATCGCGAGTTGTGCCTTGTGTTATGTTTACATTTAATTTGTAATAACCGTGAACGACTACTTGAAAAGATCTAATAATTCGATCTATCGAGGCATGGTCAGATTTGAATTGATCAACCGTTGCGGTTGTCCAAGTTTCTGCATTTGGATTTTTTCCTGCCTGATAAAGCGGAAAAAGCCACTGAATAAAATGATGACTACCCTCAAATAATGTAGAATTATACGCATCTTTGGCGGTTAACTCATCAATCACATTACGCCACGTCATTAATTTATTATTGTTTCTATCATCAGCTGTCACTCCAATCTCATCGCGATAAAACCCTAAAATTCTTGAAGGTTGACCTGGGAGTGGTGGGTTGGTGTTGCTAGTAGGTGACGTAAAGCCTGTTTTGGCGGTTGATTTTTTAGCCAAATAAATTCCCATGCCACCAAGAGCTACAGCACCAACTACAACCGTTCCACCCAGCGCAATGTTTTTAAGCATAGATGTTTGTTTTTTGAGCTTACGTTTTTTAGTGTTAGTTGGCTTATTGTTAATTATCTCTTGCTCTGGCTCTTCTACTGCTTGATTTTGCCGCTCGTTTTCTGCCATTTCTGTCATTGCAAAAATTGGCGTATAACAGCTGCATGCAAGCAAAAAAACGATCTTAAAATAAATTATATATGCTTTATTCATATTATAAGTACTCCATCATTAAAATAATCAAATTTAAGAAATTAGTAGTGCTCATTCAAAAAATATAAAATATAACCGTTTGTGCTGGTTCAGTACATATGAGACTAAATTAACCTACTCAGGATTTATAGTATAACTCAGTGGTTGAATAACGCAACGCCTGTTGTCATCGCACTTTGTTGTAAAAGGCACTGAATTCTTTCAGCCTGTAACGCAAAATCTCGAGCTTTGGTGGTCAGTCGTACTGATAGTAAAATTCGTACTTAACGATGCCGGCAGTGTATTTTGTGAAATGACGCACCGCTGTGAATTGTTTGAATATTGCAGCTGAATCGAGTTGAATAGTTGCATGATAGCTTTTTTATTTTAACTTGATAAAATTATTTGAGTAGCTTAACCACTAAAAATTTCTTGTTTCAGAGGATAAACAGATGTTGGATTTGCGCAGAATTATTATTTTATTAATATCGGCGGTTACTTTATTAGCCGGTGTTTTTACATACTGTTTTTATCGTAATAGCCGAGTATTTGCTGATTACGAAGCATTTGTAAAACAAGAAAAAAAATTAATAGCCGATAAAGACGTTAAAATTTTACCATCAAGGGTTATTTCTTCAAAAACAGGGAAAACGTGGCTTGATGTCCAAAAAGACGTCAAAGACACTGTTGTGCAGGTCTTCTCTCAAACATCTGAAGTTAATCTTTTGGAACCGTACAAAACGCCGAGCCAGAACGAAGGAGCAGGAAGTGGCTTTTTTATTAATGAAAAGGGTGATTTTGTAACAAATTATCATGTGGTTGCCCAGGCTCTGAATGTACAGATTCAGATACCATCGTTTGGACTTGAAAGATTTGATGCTGAAATCATCGGAGTAAGTCCTGAGCGAGACATTGCATTGCTTCGTCTTACCGCTGAGTCTCGCAAAAAAATAACGCAAAAGCTGATTAATATTCCGTTTTTACGGCTTGGTGATTCTGATGAAATACTTCGATCACAAGAGGTTTTGGCGCTTGGTTATCCGTTAGCCCAATTTAGATTAAAAAGTACGCTGGGTATTGTTAGCGGCCGTGAACGACATGGTGTATTCGGTTACATTCAAATTACTGCACCACTTAATCCAGGCAATTCTGGAGGACCATCGTTAAATGTTGATGGTGATGTTATAGGTATTAATACAGCGATGATTGCTGATGCGCAAAATGTTGGATATATCATTCCAATCAATGAAGTCAAAAATGCGCTTACAGATTTGTACAAAGTTAAGCTTCTTCGCCGGCCAACTCTTGGATGTTTATTTGCAGCAGCTACGCCTGAGCTTGTTGACTATCTTGGAAATCCGGGGGATGGCGGTTGGTATGTTGTAAAAGTATTTGATAAAACATTGCTACACGATGCAGGTGTACTGGACGGCGATATGTTGTATGAAATTAATGGATATCGTGTGGATATGTACGGCGAAATGAATGTACCTTGGAGCGAGGACAAAATTTCTTTGTTCGAATTATTAAACAGATTAAGAATTGGCGATCCGATGAAATTTATGATTTATCGTAAAGGCCAACGTAAAATTTTCAATTTTAATCTTGAACTGAAGTATACACCACCGGTTAGGGTTGTTTACTCTGAATTTGAGCCTGAAATGATGGATTATGAAGTGATTGGTGGCATGGTTGTTATGCAATTGACGCTAAATCACGTCAGCAAGCTCATTCAATCATCGCCTAATTTAATTAAATATATGCGTTCAGATATTTTGCATGATTCTGCCTTAATTGTAACGCATGTATTGCCAAACTCTCAAGCTCGAAAAACTAGAATTTTGCGTCCCGGTGACATTTTGACAGAGGTTAATGGGGAACTAGTCGAGTCTTTATCCGACTTTAGAAAAGCTGTCAAAAAGAGCCTTGGAAGCGGATATTTGACCGTAACAACTGATGAAAAATTGTATGCTGTTCTTTCTGTCTATAAAATACTGAAAGACGAAGACATGCTGTCTTCATGCTTCTTTTATAAAAAATCGAAGTTGTTAGAAGAACTAGCTAAGAAAAAATAAGATTTTAACATGCGTGAAAAAAAAAGATTGGATTTATTAATTGCTGATCAAAATTCGCATCTTTCTCGTAATCAAATTCAAAGCTTTATTTTGCAACGTAAGGTAAAAGTTGATGATAGGATTATTGATAAAGCTGGAACTATAGTTGCGGTGGATTCAAGAATTGAGTTCGATGCTCAAGTTCCAAAATATGTCAGTCGTGGCGGCTTCAAGCTTGAGGCCGCCTTAAATCATTTTAATATCGACGTCAAAAATTTAGTGGCCATGGATGCAGGCATTTCAACCGGCGGATTTACAGATTGCTTGTTGCAACGTGGCATCAAAAGAGTCTATGGTATTGATGTTGGTCAAAGCCAGGTTCATGAACGTATAAAACAAGATCCACGCGTAACATTGTTTGAAAAAACAAATTTGCGGCTTCTTGAAAGACTGCCAGAAAAAGTTGATCTTGTTACGCTTGATCTGTCATTCATTTCTATATTAAAGGTCATGCCAGCTATCTTAAATCTGATTAAGCCTACCGCTTGCATAATCACGTTAATCAAACCGCAATTCGAGGCTGAACGAGAAGATATTCGTCGAGGCGGCGTTGTAAAAGATGACAGCGTCCATCAACGAGTTATAGAAAAAATAAAAAACGGCATGAGCGAGAATGGCTTTAAATGCGCAGGAATTATCGACTCACCAATTTTGGGTGCAACTTCGGGTAACAAAGAGTTTCTAGGCTTATTTCAAAAAATTTAACGATAGTATTTACTGTTGTTAGCTTGTTTAATTAAGATATGAATAGTAACGATAGTGACTTTTTCTGTTTTAATTTTGTAGGGATTGGCATGAAGATAGTAAGTCAAATTGTTTTCAACGTGTTTTTTTATGTAGCGTTATTTTGTCGACTGGGAACTACTAATATTGTTGCCGCCTGCGTAGATCCAGAATCTACTAAACCGAACCCAACGCTACTGAAGATTCATATTAAGGAACACATCGAAACCATAGAAGCCCAAATAAAAAAATTATTAGGTGATGGTGAGTATAGCGCGATTTATGAAGGAGTATTCGTAAATAACAGACTTGAAGATAAGTATCTAATACATTTAAATCGTATACGGGATTTATTTAGAAAATATAAAAACTTGCATACCTCAGATGTTCCATTTTCTGACTGTCCGCTTAAGGCTCTTAAACCATGTGGTTTTGTTCGGATGGCTAGATTGTTTGCGATTACATGCAATTTCGGTGCAACAAAAATCAGTCATGAATGTCAGGTATATTTTAGTCCGAGCGGTAATTGGCCTAAAATTGATATTGATCCTTTAACGCTTTATAAGATTCATTTAATGCCAATAGCTGCTGATGTAGAACAGTTTTGGGTTGAGCTACTACAACACGCAGTTAGCGACGGTATACTTAATCGCAATATTATAAGATTCAAAATACTTCCACTGGATGAAGCTGATCTGTCGGAATATGGCTTGCCTAGAATTGTTTTTTATTTCACTGATAAAAATAAGGCTCAGGCCGTTTTGGATAAATTGTATGAAATTTACCGCAATACTCCTGGATCTGGTATTTTTCCCAGATTTAATGAAAAGGTAACAGATCTTATTTATTTTGCCCATGGAGATCGTGAAGCTAAGATAGAATATATTGATGAAAAAATTAAAGATATTGATAGGGAAGGGCTTGATACAGATACGCAAGTCATACTTGATTCTCCAGGTTATTCCCAAGCCAAAATCGAGCGAATCAAGCATGCGGCTGGTGGGACTTTTAAGTACGAAACGCCAGAAATGGTCTACTATTCGCAGGAATACGGTGAAGAGAAATATGGCGCAAAATTGCCTGATGGCTATTTTCATTTAAAAAATCCCGCTAAACAATAGTCTGCTACTCTAAGGCGATACAAGGAGTTTTTTGATCTAAGTTTTTTAATATTCAAGCTCTCAAATTTAGAAGAAGCTAAAATTTTTACTTTTTCTAAAATCTTCAAGAGTATCTGTTTGTCGAGTTTTTTAAGATCTTTTTTGGCTTCGTCGGTAAAAATGATTGCATACCCAATACATGGCTGATGTACCATGTTTATTTCCTTTTACCCAAAAATGATCGCTCGATTTCATCGATGGTATGAGTTTTGTTTTTTTTAGACATAATTTTTTCGGCACGCTTCACATCATAAGCATCTTCAAGCTCTTCTAACATGGCCTCATACGCTTTAATATCAAGTTGAACCGCAACAGTTTTACCACCTTCATTTACAAGAAATTTTGGCTGAAATTTTTGTTTTTTCATAAACATATCCTTTCTTAATTTTCAAATTTAGCATATGGTCAAAATTATAATAAACAGGCTTATACATTAAGGTCAATATTCTAAAACAATATCTGGATCAGCGCTACCAGCAATTTAACAAATTTTTAGATGCGGCCTGCAGGCCCCGATCTGGAGCTATTTTACAGTGGACTTTTTAAAGAGATGCAAAAAACGCCTGTGCTAATTTTGATGTTTTATATTTTAAACTTTGTCGCATCAATCTTATCATCAACCCCAATATTTTTCAAAAACATCTCGTCGTGCGAAACCACCATCAGCGCGCCTTTATAGTTTTGCAAAGCCCGCTCCATGCTAGAAATGCTCTCCAGATCCATGTTATTTGTTGGCTCATCAAGAATTAAAAAATCAGGATCGTTCAGCAGAAGACGTGCAAAAAATACTCGCGTAGTTTCTCCACCGCTCAGCGATTTTATCTGTCTTGATAAATCTACATAACTCAAATTAACCTTATCCAGTGCTACTTTTGCGCGCATCAAAACATCCCAATCATCGCCAATAATTTCAAAATCTGATTGAGCTGCGTTGCCTGAATTTATTTTTTCTAGCGCGGCCAATTTTTGATCGATGCCAAAAACTACTGCAACAGAATCTTCTTTGTTTGCAGAAAAATTTTGCGGCAGGTAACCAATTTTGCCATCAACAAAAATAGCTCCTGATGATGGCTTTAACTCGCCAACAAACACGCGAATGAGGGTGGTTTTGCCAACTCCGTTGCTGCCGACAAGCCCTGTTTTTTGGTGGCCCAGACTGAGCGAAATGTTTCTTAAAATATTTTTTTCGCCGACTGAATAAGATATATTTTCACACACCAAATTATGTTTTGACATAAAAACTCCTTTCAAACAAAGTCAAGGCGTTTTTTCAGAGCCTTGTACGACCAAAAACCAATGCCCGCCCACATAATTAATAGTGTTCCGCAGCATATCCAAAAATTAATTGATCCTTCCTGGCCCAGCAGCGCAGCACGCATGCCTTCGGCCATGTAAATAATTGGATTGAATAATATTATGTAAGACAGCTTTGGCGCAGTTGCATAAACTCCATACCATGAAAAAGAGTATCCACCCAAAAACCAGAGCGGAAACATGACTCGCGTCCACAAAATATCAAACTTGTCCATCGATGGAATAAGCGCCGAAACCAGTAATGTTGCAGTGGCACAAAACAAATTTATCAACACTGTAAAGCATAAAAGCTTTATCCACGAAATGGCGTAAAGATCAAGCTTGTTCCACAAAATTAGTTTGGCCAGTGGCAATGAAGCAAAACTCATGAGTGTTCCGATGGTTGCATAATAAAATATGTGGCTGCACAAAACCGTCGCGGTATGCGTTGGCAGGGTTAAATAATACGAAATTGTGCGATCGCCTTCCAGATCGGATACAAACGTTACCGCGTTTCCGTAAAGCTCAAAAATGCCAACTGATGCCAGAATTCCACCAAGCTGGAATGCTCCAAAACTCTCTGATGTTCCGAATGATTGCATCAAGTATCCGGCTACAATCATTGAACATCCCGCCCAGATATAAAAATTGACGAATTTATCAAAAAGCACCTGGCGAATGTTCGTACATTTCAACAGCATTAACTGTTTTAAAATATCAAAATCGATTTGAAATATCATACTCATTGCGGTTCCTTATTTTCTTGCATTAACGCTAAAAATACATCTTCTAAATTCTTTTGTTTAAAATCTGACAACAACCTTGCCGGTGTATCAATTAACTTGATCAGTCCACCATCAAGAATGCATACACGATCGGACAAAACCTCGGCCTCATCAAGATAGTGCGTGGTCAAAATAACGGTAACGCCTTCCTGCTTGAGCTCTTTAATTTTTGCCCAGATTTGACGACGAATATGTGGATCAAGCCCCACTGTTGGTTCATCCAGTAACACAATTTTAGGATTGTGCATCAAGCTGCGAGCAATCATAAACCGCTGTTTGTACCCGCCCGAAAGAATGTTTGCTTTGCGATCCAGATAATCTTTGAGCTCAAACTGCTCAACCAACTTATTTAGTCGTTCATCGATTTCACTTTCTGACATTCGATGAAGCCGACCTGCAAAACGCAGATTTTGTTCAAGGGTTAAAAACCCGTCCAGATTTGGCTTTTGAGGGCAAAAACCAAGCTTTGATCGATAAGTTGCCAAATCGTTGTAGATAGACTTTCCATCAAAAGTTATTTCGCCCTCGGTTGCCGGGTGCAGCGTGGCGATTATTGATGAAAGCGTTGATTTGCCGGCTCCGTTGACGCCAAGCAAGGTAATAATTTCATCTTCGTAAATATCGATTGAAACGCCCTTGAGCGCGTCGATTGGTGGTAGGCCTTTTTGGGTATACCGCTTTTTTACGTTTTTTATTTGTAAAAGTATCTTCATAAAATAATCCTTCATAAAATTTGGGGAAAACAGCACAGATCTTCCTGAAAATCGGCTAATTGGTGGAGACGCAAAAAATCCCGACCAATGACGTTGCTAGATACCCGCGCAAGCGCAGGTGTACGACAATTTAATTAAGAAAAATTAAGATGGGTACGAACACCAATGAATGCAGCAAGTAAGTTACTTGGTTTTTACCGAACACGGGAAAACGTTAATAAAGACTTCCACGGACGTACTCCTTTGAATAAAAATTTAGGACAATAATCTTTGTTATTTAAACACAAATTTTGCAGCCTGGCAATTTATTTTAAAAAATCGACGAAAAAAGGCTGATTTTAACACTTGTTCATAGTATTATTGCTCTTTTCTACCAATATTACGTACACTACAAATAGTTAGTGTATTTTTATATGAAGATATCATGAAAGACAAAAAAGCATTTTTGAGGCTAAGAAGAAATTATGAATAATTCTATAGATTTTAAATCAGAACAATCAATGCGAGACAAGTGGATTTGTGCTTTTTCATTTTTTCACATAATTTTTTTTGTATTTGCGTCATTGGCTGCGTTTCCTGTTATAGAATTTATTAAGTATCAAATGAATTTGCCTTCCTTGGCGTTAGTAGATGTACCTTTTTTGATATGGCTTGCTATCTTAATCTATGTTGCCACTATAGATCCATGGATTACTTATTATGTTGCGTATAAAAGACGAAATCAATTTTTTATATTGTTTACCATTATTAAATTAGCAATACTTCCCATCCTGTCTTTCTTTACAGTTATTATTTCGATGGGAAATCCGATTACTTTATTGTTATATCTTATGTTACTTTTATTTAATATTTATTATTTGGTTAGCTGCAGACAGCTTTACAAAATTAGTAATTCTAAGAATAACAGATAGATCTGTAACACGTTAGATAGTTTTAGTTTCATGTGAAAATACTGATTTTAACGTGATTTTCAATTTTTTGCTTTTTCATTTATACGTTGGGCCGATTGTTTGAGCTCAGCAATATCAGCTTTTGGTCTAAGTTGCGTTGAAATGTATCCCTCATATTTTTCGAAGTAAATTTGTTGCGAGGCCCACATTTCTTCAAAATTATACCATTCTAATTTTAAAATCTACCAAACATTGCGCCATGTCAAAACATGCATAGGTAGATTGATACATCGACTATGGCTTCTCGCATGCGGCTATTCATCAGAGCTGCAAAGAAAATGATAATTTTTTAGACCCCGCCAGCAGCGTGCGATTGGATGGGGCTTACCGAATTAAAATT
>Ga0075566_102_pt1 | contig 157077 bp, 122 predicted proteins | sample RifGroF2_FD_68152 | JGI IMG/M metagenome (GOLD analysis project Ga0075566, IMG submission 68152) | candidate division TM6 bacterium GW2011_GWF2_37_49 | reverse complement strand
TGGATCAATCTTTTCAATGGTATGACAATTTCACAACACGTCGTCCTCGCGAAAGCGGGGACCCAGCAACACTTCAGTCTGGATTCCCGGTCAAGCCGGAAATGACGGAATGTGAAAACGAGCATAACAAAATGAATAAAATTTACCAATCAAAACCATTATATTCAGGGACATACATAGACCACTAACACCGCAAACATCGCACTCATCGGCGCTGCAAAGAAAATAATAATTTTTTAGATGCGGCCTGCAGGACATGATTGGATCATGGATGTCAGATGATTTTTTTGAAAACAACAAAAACTGGCATCGTAAAAATAAAACTTTGACGGACGTTAAGTCTGCTCTTAAAATTAGAAAAGTTTAAAAATAATCTGGGTCCCCGCTTTCGCGAGTACGACGAGTTGTGAATGCGTTCATGATGTCATCCCCTTTTTCAAGGGGATCCAGGCAAACTCTTTAACTAAATTGGAGAAGATTATGATAATCACAATCGACGGACCGGCTGCAAGCGGCAAAAGCTCGATCGCAACAGAGATTTGCAAACGATTAAAAATGGTACCACTCAAAACCGGGCTTCTTTACAGAGCAGTAGCGTACATTTTGGTTCAGGAATTAGACAAAACAATAAATATTGAAACTCCAAACGAGCTTTCGATCAATGACTTGAACTTCATCAAAGACATAACTTACGAATTTACCGACGGCATTGCTCATGTACTATTTAAAGGCAAGGATGTCACAGAAAAGCTATCCTTCTCATCTATCGATCAGATCGCCTCAATTGTCAGTGCAAACAAAAATGTACGCGAGCTTTTACTTGATGTTCAACGTCAAATCGCAACAAAATACAACATTGTCGCCGATGGCCGCGACTGCGGTTCTGTGGTATTTCCATCAGCCGATTATAAATTTTATTTAACTGCCACGGCAGAAGCTCGAGCCAAACGGGTAATGGCTGATGTGGCACGCAAGGCTGAAACAAGAACGCTAGAAGATGTACAAAAAGATATCGAGCTTCGTGATAAACGCGACAAAGAGCGTGATGTAGCTCCATTAATAGTTCCATCAGATGCAATCACAATCGATAATACCAACCTTGATTTTGAGCAGACCGTCCAGGAATTTTTGAAGCACATAAAAATTTAGATTTTCATGTTTACCAAGATTGCCCGCTACAGCCGACGAATAATTGAGTTGGGCTGCAAAAATCTTTTTTTAACATTAAAATATAGGCTGCGTAAAAAGCTTTTTAGATTACGTTTTTATAAAAAGGCCTTAAGATCTGAAGCAAATCATACAAATGCTAACCAGATTGAATGGCAAAAAGATTTTAAAGTTGAGCAGCTAAAAAATACCAATAAAATCTTAGAAAGTGCCTGGCAACAACAAAAAAACATCTTTTATCAAGACATAAAAATTAGCTGCCCAAAAATTATGCAGGCTGATGAATATAATCCTGACGTCAAGGTGCCATGGGAGATGTCACGCTTCCAGCACATTTTTGAGCTTAGCGCTGCATACAAACAAACTGGCGATAAAAAATATGCAGAGTCTTTTAAATATCAAGTTGAAGACTGGATTAATCAAAACCCTTATCTGCTTGGAGTAAACTGGCTATGCCCGATGGAAGTAGGCATCAGAGCGATAAATTGGATTCATGGATTTAATTGCTTTAAAGACGATAAAATAATCCCGAATGAGTTTTGGCAAAAATTTACACGCTCATTGTATGATCACATGCACTTTCTTGAGAATAACTGGGAGTGGTCAGACAGGCCCAATAATCATTATCTTGCAGATCTGCTGGGATATTTTTATCTGTGCGAGTTTTTGGGGGACACACGAACGAAAAAAAATTGGGTGGTCAAAACCATGATTGAGCAGTTCTTTCAGCAAATCCAGCCGGATGGAACATCGTACGAAGGCTCAACAAATTATCACAAGCTTGATACCGAAATATTTTTGCATTTCAAGCAGCTTTGCGACGCAACAAAAACAGCTTTGCCTCAGGAGTTTTGCTACCGGCTAACAAAAATGGAACAGTTCTTGCAAGATTGTAGCGATGAGGCCGGCAATCTTGCTCAGATCGGCGATAACGATAGCGGCAAGATTACGACAGGCGTGGCACCGTTCGTACCCGTTCGACTCCGCTACGCTACGCTCAGGGCGAACGGTGGAGGTAAATCCGTTCGTGGTGACACTTCGATACAATTTTTCGGCCGCTCGTCACGAGTGTTTTGCAAAGCAAAATGTATCGAGGGATGCGGCCTTCAAAATCACTCAGTGCGAGCTATATATTTTTCAAGGCGAAATCGAAGCCATACGAACGACATAAAAACCTATCCCAACTTCGGGCTAACAATAATTAAAAACAATGGCCTGCACATAACATTTCGGCACGCAACATTTAATAAACGCCAGCCGACCGGCCACTTTCATCAAGATCAACTTGCTATCACCCTTTCATTAAAAGGCATTCCGATACTCATCGACCCTGGGACAGGCGCTTACACAGCCAATTCTGGACTACGCAATCAACTTCGTAGCTTTGAATCACACAACACATTTTATCCGGTCCAAGAACACTGTTTCGATGAACTGTTTCAGCTGGAGCGTGAGGGCCATTGCGAGGATAAGACAAGCCTCCAAGGCGCATGCAAACACAAAAATCAAACAGCCCACAGAAAGCTTGAGTTGATCAAGCAAAATAACGAACTAAAAATTGAAGACTGGATCGAAAACTCAGACAGTGGAGCCTGGAAGTGGAATTTGATATTCGCACCTGAAATTTATTTAGAAAAAATAGACGCAAATTCGTGGAAAATAAAAAGGAAAAATAATCCTTTGATGCTTATTCAATCTACACTTGATTTTGAAGAACAAAGCTGGATTTATTCAATCGAATATGGAAAAATTCAAGCGTGTAAAAAATTAGTAGCACAAAAAAGCAGCACAGCGTCACAAAATTGTACTCAAACTCTTTTAAAATTTTATTAACACAAACTTAGCAATGGCCCAGCCTGCTTTAACAAATCTTTTTTTCTTGCAAATGATTGATGCGTCGTCTCAAATATTAAAATGCCATGGTTGCCGTGTCGCATGTTCCATGTCAAAAATGACGGGTTCTGCATTCCCAAAACTTTGCCCAGTTCTACCACATCATCCTCGTCATGTGTATTAATATCTTTTCTCCTGATTCCATTGCGCAAAAACAATTGCATGCGCTCGTTGTAAACAGCATCCTTCATCTCAGTACGAAAATTGTTAGGTTTTTCCCAAAGATTTTGGTGATGAAACTTGCACTCATCGCGTGAAAAACCGGCCACGCCCTTCAGACAATCAAAATCTGGATTATCGACAAGGTACACAGCTTTATCAAGACCAAACACATCGTCATGCGATAGGTCATGAAGAACAATCTGTGGCAACGCATCAAGCTCGTGATGAAGCAAAATTTTCTCTGGAAGACACAAAAGCTTGTCAAAAACTCCCCCCACATCAGCCTCGTAAGACATCTCCCTCTCCTTTCAAATTAAGCATTACTCCTAAACTGCATCTTACTTCTTTAAACTTACTCACTTTCAGCAAGGCAGACAAGTAATTAAAAAATAATGATAAAAATTACGTAATTTAGAATGTATTATTTTGAAACCACACATAAATTATTAAAGTGGAGCTACGCAAGCACCTTCTTTAAATTTAACTCAATCAAAAACAGACATTTTATGAATACTAAAACCCTAAAAGCCGTCATTCCCGGCTTGACCGGGAATCCAGTAAAAATATTCGTCTTGAAATTACAGAATTCGACTGGATCCCCGCTTACGTGTTGTTTGGTCATAAGTTACAGAAGACGTTTAACAACTCTAAAAAAATTATGTTGTTTAATAATTTACAAAAAAATAAGGCCGGAATTTCCGGCCTTATTTTTTTGCTTTCTAAAGCGATTCTTTTAAATCAAATTAGAATGACAAGGAAGCCTTGCCCCATAGCTGCCATTGTTCAATTGCGCTGTTCTTAGCTGCAAATTCATATTTGCCGCCAATGCCGAGCATCAAAGGATAATCCCATTCTTTGAATGCATAGCCCAAACCAGCATAGACTGAGTTTGTGAACTGTGATGGGGTTGAAGCTGATTCTGAATCTAGGCTGTCTTTTGTTAATGCTGTAGTTGATTGGGCATCAGTGGATGCTACAAATGTTGTGTGACCTGTTCCAAAAGAGATATCTCTCTTTGCTATGTACCAAGCATGGCCATCACCTGTTGGCAGGTCGCCTTTGACGTGTACATCTTCATCTTCTCTGAAGTACATGTTGTAACCAAGATCGAAGCAGAAGCCGCCGTTGTTGTAAGCAAATGCAAGAATACCATCAAACATGCTGCCCGGTGTTACATCTGAGTTGAGAGTCAATGCGTTTGGAGCTGGAGTTAACTTTGAATCAGTAACTCTTCCAAGGTTGAGGTATGCAAAGTGATAGTCCTTAATTCTGTAAAGTCTGTGTTCTGATGATTCAAAGAGGTAACGATAGTTTGCTACCAAGTTCAACTTAATGTTGTGGTCGCAATCGCCCCAGATGCGTGCTTGTGCATCAAGCCCGCCGCCGAAACCAAAGTGCTTGCCAGCGCCGTAGATTGATTCAAATAGATCGTGACCTTCACCATCATTACCTGTTGGGATAATGATTGCCAAGTTTAAACCTAGGTGATACTTCTCTTTGTTCAAGAACTTGTAACCAAGTGTAACTTCGATGTCTGCTACGCCTGTTTCGCTGCCATCATGATGATTTATATATGCATGATCTAAAGCAAATTGACCAGGAACTGTTCCTGATGCATCTTCTGTATACTCACCCTTAAAATAACTATATAAATTGGATTTTACGAGAGCGTCTGTGCTATCGATATCCATATCCATGTGACGTTTTACACCAACGATTGGAAGGTTAACCTTGAGGTAAAGACCTTTTACTAGTTTGTCCAAATTTTGATAGTAGTCAAAACGTACGCCCCAGGTCTCTTCTTTAGGATGGAACTTAACTGTTGCTTTATCGCCTGTTTCTGCTAGATTGATGATTCTCTTCAAATCAAAGTCGCACTTTGTTTCATCAGTTAGATCATCATAATTCAAAATAAATTCTGATTTACCATGAATACCAAAGTATTCGCCAATCTTGTTATCGTTTGATGATTGTGCATACCAGCCTGTGACCATGAAGTTTCCGCCAAAACGGTCTTCCAATTTTGCTGTCATTCTTTCATTGAAGGTTGTGTATTCGAGTGGAAGATTTATTCCTTGTGGACGGACTTGCAAATATGTGTGTTCTGTGTGTGCAAAAACATTGGCGCTCATTGCAAGTGCTGCAACTGTTAAAACTTTTACTATTTTATTCATAAGTGAACTCTCCAAAAAATACCTTGCTTAAATTTTACCCTCACTGCTACAACCAATTTCCTAAGTCAAATCAGCTGCAACAAAATACTGTCATACATAATTGCATGATAATAGAAATTGATTTTAGATCTATTTTTTTATTGAGCCCTCCTTTCCTTGAAAACCATTCATTCGACACCGACACCTCCCTCAGTTTTTATACTCAATGAGATCTCGACACATTTATACAGACGAGCCCTCGTGAAGCTATCAGTAACAGAAAGCCCACCGCAACGTTGTTTAGATTAATAACCTTTTACAAAGATATCAAGTTTTTTTGTTTTCTTGATAAATTTATTTTTTTAAGGTTAACATGTTTTCGTAAAAAATTTATTACATGAATCGGGGAAAATGTCAACTAACTTGTTTGTTGCTTTTTTAAACCCAAAACGAGATTATGCTGGATTAAAATGGAAAAACTCCTTCTTTTAATAACCGCCACACAAATTATTTTTGAGTCATTACCAGTGAGTAGTTCTGGGCATGTACTGTTAACTTCAATTCTAGCCAAAAAATTTTGGCAAAATCAAGAATTTTATTTTTGGGATATCCTGGACCCTCTACTTCACATCACAGCCCTCATAGCAATTACATTAACATTTTACCGTGACTGGATGCCGCTTTTCAATAAATTACTTCAAGCCGTAACGCGGCCATTTGCCAAACAAAAATTAACCTACAGTCAGCAAAAATTACTTTTTATTTTTCTAAAAATTTTAGGCTTAATTTTTTTAGCAGACCTAGCAACATCATTTTTTTATTTCTTTTTCAAAAATTTATTTAAAAACAGCTTGATTTCACAAAGCCCACAAATTTTGTTATTCGGATTTTGTTGCACTACTTTAATTTTGATTTCGCTTTTTATTAAACAAAACGCCTTTTCAGCCAAACCAAAACCGTTAAATTTGAAGAAAGCTTTAATTTTAGGAATTATTCAAGGATTAGCTTTTGTTCCCGGCATTTCACGCTTTGCAAGTACTTACGTCACTGGTTGTTGGTTAAATTTGGGAACCAGACGCGCATTTCAAATATCATTCCTTTTACATCTTCCACTAATCGTCGCTGATTCACTATTTCATGGGATAGTGCCAATTTTTAAAAATACGACACTATTGTCAATCTTTAGTAAAAATTTTATTTTTATCGCTTTATTTTCAACAATTATTACAACGTTACTTCTTATGTTTATTTATAAACTTGCACTTAAAGGTAGATTATGGTTATTTAGTTTTTATATGATTATACCAATAACGCTTCTGATCGTTATTTTAAACAACTAATCAATATCCTCACATTTTTAAGGAGAGTATGATGGCAACCCCAACAAAAGTCCGTTTTAAATCTAAAATAAATCATGATTATAAAAAAGAGATTTTATTCGTTTTATTGTCGGCATTTTTTATTTTTGTATCTATCTCAATTTTTAGCTACAATTCCGCAGACAACACGCTATTCCATTTTTCAAACCAAAACGACAAAATTTTGAACCTGGCCGGAATTGTTGGCGCAAATTTTGCAGCATTCTTTTTTTATTTTTTGGGCTCAGCAACTTACTTTTTTTTATTGTGCTTAGGATTAACGCTTTATCTTCTTTTTTCATCAAAAACACTTGCCGATGCCAGACCAAGATTTTTATGGCTAACCATTTTTTTAACGGCAACAACAACACTTTTTGGCATCACAAACATTGAAGTTAGAAGCTCCTTTTCTGGTGGCTTGTGTGGCAAAATTTTAACAAACACTTTTTATTTGATTGCCGGCATGAAAGGCTCAATAGTCATCCTGCTTGCGCTTGTTTGGATAAGTACAGCCAGTTTTTTACAGTTACCCATCTTTCCGTTTTTAAATTCAGGAATTAAAAAATTAGGTTTTGTTTTGGCCCCCTACGTAAAATCTATTTTTAAATTCAAAGCTTCAAATCTATTGAACTGGTGCAAATTCAAAGATGAGAATGATAAAATTATACCAGCATCAGAGTTAAGTAAAGACGTTGCCAACGATATTGAGTACTGGAAGTCAGTTCTTGAAAGACCAAAAGCATCGACAGCAACGCAACTTGACGCACAACTAGAATCTCAGCAAAAAATAGCCGTAAGCCAAACACATGAAATGTTTGAAACGTTCTCAAAATTCGAAAACAAAACACTCCGGCATGAAACTGAAAAAATTAGTTGCGGCAAATTTACTTTCGTACACCTTCCAAACACTGTTTTGACGCAAAACATTTTTAGCAAAAACGCCTCTGAAGTGAGTGTTTATGAAAACATTGTAAAAAATGATATTAAAGAACAGCCTCAATCAAAAACTGTTGAGTTTGTTCTTCCGGACCCAGACATATTTGCGATAAAGCAGTCAAACGAAAACCTAGCAGAGCTAAAAAAAGAGGCCTCTGAGTGTGGAAAAAAGCTGGAAGAAAAATTGACCTGCTTTGGTGTTAAGGGTAAAGTCGTTTCTGTAAAACCTGGTCCAGTAATTACGATGTACGAATACAAGCCTGAAATCGACAGCAAAATCAGCAAAATAACCGCAGTCGAGGACGACTTGGCAATGGCGCTTACTGCGAAAAGTATTCGAATTTTAGCTCCGATACCGGGAAAAAACGTTGTTGGGTTTGAGATTTCAAATAAAACACGTCAAGACGTTTATTTCTCAGATGCAATACCATCGACAGGATTTAGTCATTGCACACAAAAACTTCCATTACTCATGGGAGTTGATGTTATCGGCAAGCCAGTTATCGATGATTTAAGCAAAATGCCACACCTTCTTGTCGGCGGCGCGACCGGATCAGGAAAATCTGTTGGTCTGCATTCCATGATTATAAGCCTTCTTTGCCATCTGGCGCCAGATAAGTTAAAGCTCGTGCTGATTGACCCAAAACGTCTTGAATTTGGCGCATACGCTGAAATTCCGCATCTTTTATTCCCAATAATCACAAGCGCAGAAACAGCGATCACTTCACTAAAGTGGGTTGTTCAAGAAATGGAACAACGTTACATAAAAATGGCTGCAGCCGGTGTCAGAAACATAAACGAATATCATGATAAACTTAAAACAGACAAAACACTTACAACGATGACGTTTATTGTTGTTGTTATTGATGAACTCGCCGACCTGATGATGGTTGGCGGCAAAGACCTTGAGCTACAAATCGTCAGAATCGCGCAAATGGCAAGAGCGGCAGGCATTCACATGATAGTTGCCACACAACGGCCATCTGTCGAGGTTGTCACTGGACTGATCAAAGTCAACTTCCCAAGCCGAATATCGTTTCGAGTTTCATCAAAAATTGATTCCAGAACTATTCTTGATTCATCCGGAGCAGAAAAGCTGCTTGGACGCGGCGATATGCTTTATATGAACTCATCGTCGCCAGACCTACTACGCACACACGGAGTTTATGTTTCTGATCAAGAAATTAAAAAGGTCGCAGATTGGTGGAAGAATCAACAAAACCCAACTTATCTAAACCTGCATGAAGAGCTAAAAGTAGCAACAGCAGAACGAGCAACCGACCCAGATGATGAGATTTACGACCAAGTTATCGAGTTTATTCAAAACAACGATGAGGTATCAATCTCATTGCTGCAGCGATACTTCAGAATCGGTTTTAACCGCTCTGCTCGCTTGATTGAAAAGCTCGAAATTGACGGCCTTATTTCACCTGCACAAACCGGGAGTAAAACCAGAAAAGTTTTACGGTAGCTGTTTAGCTATGCAATGCTTGTACTTGAAAATCTAAATTGCTAAAAAACGCATCCATGCTTGCATTCAATTTGTAAACTAAATCGAATGCAATACGAGCTGCGATATTGTAAGCAGCCGCATTTTGGTAATAACTCGAAGACTTAAGCTTTTGTAAAAGATTAACAGCAACCATTTCAGCCCACTCATAAAGCCAAACATCTTTTGGAGCCAAAATAGATATTATTAATTTATAGACGTAAATGTCCAATAAATCTAGAACAAACGTCATGCGAGACTCAACGTTTACATCATCGAGAGTATCAATTACTTGATGTCCAGATATAACATCCTCAAGCGCTAGCTGTTCAGATGATTGCGATGGATCGAACAATTCACCTTTTAAATCACATGAACTAGACGAATTTACAACGACAAACCATGACTTTTTTTTACATGCTTTTCGACAAAATACAAATCGTCGATCCATTCCTTGATATTTGCAAGTTGCAACCATTCCGATTTGTACAAGTTGTTTTTTACACAAAGGACCCTCATTACTAGCATCATATCCAAATAAAGGATTTAAGCTCATTAAACCAGGCAAAACAACGATAGACTGACATCCAGCATCCAATCTTTCGGTTTGTACCGACTCCATCGCAACAACAGATGCATTCAAAACAAGTACCATCATGGCCCAATTCAATAAATTTTTCATAAAATCCCCTCTCACAATCAGGCTAAAATATTAGACATCAACTTGGGTTAATCTATCAAAAATATAACCCATAAAACAATTTTGATGATTTTTTTTAAAAATTAAAGCGAGTCAAAAGCATTATTAATAGGGTTATACATTAGACATTGATTCACTTAGCCAGCAATACATGAAGCTTACCAAGATATTAACATTTTTTTGAATGCGGCCTACCAGTGTTGATTGGGTGCGGCTTGCCGGATTAGTTTGGAAAAAACTGCAAAAACTGGCATTGGCTAAACATAAGGCGCAAACAATTTCGCCAAATTTGCAACGCGATTGCAAATTTGGCGGACGCGTGTTATAATACCGATTAGATCGTATATTTCAAGATCATATCTTTAAAAAATTAAATGAAAGGAGGGTTATGATTCCACGTTATCTAGCCCATGACATAAAAAACATGGCTCAGCAATATCCGGTTCTTGCAATTTTAGGCCCACGGCAGTCAGGCAAAACAACGCTAGCAAAGCTAACATTTCCAAATCATAAATACCTCACGCTGGAAAATCCTGACATTCGGAGGTTTGCAACCGAAGACCCCAACGGATTTTTTAAGCTTCATCAATCCGAAAACTCGCATGGAATGATTTTAGATGAATTTCAGCACGTTCCATCGATACTTTCTTACATTCAGACCATTGTCGATGAAAACAGGCGTCCTGGATATTTTGTATTAACCGGATCGCAAAACTTCTTGGTCAACCAGTCGATAACACAGACACTGGCTGGACGAATCAGCCTACACACGCTGCTTCCGCTTTCGTGCGGTGAACTTTCAGACGCAGCCATGCTGCCAGACAATATTTATTCGGTGATGTTAAAAGGCTCATATCCAGCGGCATACAACCCAAACACGGATTCAGAACGCTGGTACCTAAACTACTTACAAACCTATGTAGAACGCGATATCCGAGATATCAAGCAAGTCACTGATTTGACGCTGTTTCAAAACTTTGTTCAACTCTGTGCTGGAAGAATAGGCCAATTACTAAACTTATCCTCACTTGCAAACGATTGCGGAATAGCTGTAAACACTGCGAAGGCCTGGATTAGCCTACTAGAAGCCAGCTACATCGTATTCACGCTTTATCCGCACTACAAAAACTTCAGCAAAAGACTGGTCAAACATCCAAAGCTTTATTTTTATGATACCGGCCTTGCCTGCTCACTTTTAAAAATAACATCCGAACAGCTTCCAATGCATTATTTGCGCGGGGGACTTTTTGAATCTTTTGTGATATCAGAATTATGCAAAGCCTTTTATAACCAGGGACAACGCCCGCCACTGTATTTTTGGCGTGATCGATCAGGGGCCGAAATTGATTGCTTAATCGAACAAGGCACAAATTTAACGCCGATTGAAATCAAATCAAGTATGACGATTGGCAGCGACTTTTTTGATGGACTTTCGTACTGGAACAACCTTGCCCAACAAAGCCCCACGAAGAGTTATGTTATTTATGCAGGCGACGAAGCTCAAGAGCGCAACAAAGGCAACGTTATTAGCTGGAAAAATATTCATAAAATAATGGCTCATTAAACTGGGTCAAGAATATGATTTTCAGCCACATACATTAACCAACAACATTCTTTAAGCAATAAAAAAGGGAGGCTTTCGCCTCCCCATAAAATTTTAATCTATAATGATCGTGTTATTTTTTTGAATCGAATGCACGACGCACTAATTCAAAAGCAATGTAAAGCACAATTTTATCAGCATTTGAATAATCTTTTTTATCTCTTAAATATTCTGTGATGGTTTCAGCCATATATACATTCCAACGCGCACTTTGAGATAAGCTTGCGATACGCAATTTATATATCCACCAATGAGTAGGGTTTTCAGCAATAAAACGCAACTGCCCCTCTATTCCTAAATTTGCCCCTTTCATCCAAGCGGTGTCGCAACCGATTGTGCTATTGTCTACATCTTCGATAGAATAAGGCAAAATATTTGAAAATTGCACAGCTTTGACACCTTCTCCCCTATCTTCCCGAACAAACCACTCTTGCCCCTGACATTCTTTTCTTAAAATGGCAAATCTTTTAACTGTATTGTCATCAACCATTGTAAAACATAGATCAACGCTACATTCTATGCCAATAAGCTTACCATTTGTATCGGATAGCGCGTCTTCCTCTGTTTTATAACCTGTCAAATTTTCAAAAGTTGTTTGAAAACTATACTGATCGCCATAAAAAGACTGTCCCACAAATAATGGTTCTTTAGTCATTTCAGCATTAGAGCTTTTTGTATCCATTGCCGCAACCGAAGACATCATGCCTGCTGCCAAAATTGCTGGAATAAACAACTTTTTCACAATAACCCCCTAAATATTTATACTTAAACATTCAATTATCGAATATAGAATCAATCTACCAAATATGTCCGATTTGTCAATTAATCTCATTTTTAAGCAAAAAGGCTATTTTTGGGGCCAGCAGGGCGTTTGATTCTTCCAGTATATTACAGTATATTTCTAACTCTTCATTATTCATTGGCGGTATGTTTTTGCTTAAACAATTGGAATGTTTAATGGTTAATTATCTATTTTTTATTTTACTCACAGTTTCAACGATGTTTTATTGTAGGCCTGACATCAGTAATGCAGGTTATGGCACGCAGCAAAAAAGCAATTTAGAATGCGTACAAAACTCGGAATTTGATTATCCTCTCTCGATGCCAACACCAGAAGGCAGTGAGGCTGAATCAAAAAAAATGATTACCGAATTATGCAGCAAAAAAGACCTAGCTAAGATTCTCTTCTTGCCATGTTTTTTCCTATTCTTTCAAGAAATAGTCATACTTCTTCACGAATTAGGTCACGCAGCTGTGGCAAAAATATTTGATTCTAACAGTAATCCGCAAGTTTATATGTGGCACAATATGTTTAAAGGCACATCTTTATCGGAAGACAACTTTTTTAATGTGTGTGGATTGCGCTTCAAAAAAAACATTTTAAGTAATGATTTTTCCTTTTTTGCAGGTGCCACTACCAATGCCGGAAATGACAATAAATGGAAAAATGTTGGAATTTTATTAGCAGGAGGAACAACTACACTCGTTCTTGGATATTTAGTCCTTTTTGCTAATGCAATTAGACAGAAGCATAAAGAAACAAAAAACCTTTCCCAATCTATCAAATTTGGATTTACAAATGCATTGACACCATATAAAAATTTATTTTTAGACAAGAAGCAGTCAAAAATAGACATGGTCGTACAGCTCGTATTTATATCGATTGTAATAAAAACGATAATAGAATCATTGCTATACGCATATTTTCCAACATTTAGTCACGCAGATGGATCTAGAGCATGGGGGCAAATTTTTAAGGGAAAAGATCAAGAAATTTGCATTCCAGACATTTCTTCAGAATGCACAGGCCAAATAATATTTGAAACTGTAATAATGATGAGTGTACTTATCGCGCTTGCCTATAAATCAACAAAAACCTATGAAAAATATTTCAACGTATCCGTTATGGATAAATCAAATGATGTTTTAGACGAGATTGAAGTTGTTCCACAAAACTAATAAGTCAAGGTTCTTTTATGAAAAAAAGTAATATTATTTTTATTTTTTATTTCCTGATTGCATCGTCCAGCATAACAGCTATTACACAAACAGCTGTAACTGAAAATGTTACAGATCCATACAATGTAGCTGCATTGTTACATTTACCATCACTTACAGATGCGGAAAACAAAGAAATTGAAGAAGCTAGGAAACTCAGGGCAAATGCGGAACAGGCGGCATTAAAAAATGGATTTGCTGAAACTTTAGGAATTCCCATAAAATTTTGCAATATACCAACATTGGGTCAAATTGAAATGCTTAGACTTTGTTATAATTTGTTTTCAAAAGTCGATAAAAATAGTGCACAAAACCTTGGGGAATCTCTTTTTAACAAAGAGGTCTTTGGGGATCTGGAAGTATTCTGTGGTAATAGTAAAAATTCAATTGATATGCATATTGCTAAGGTTACTGACCAGACTCAAACATGCTTTGGCAAGGTTTACTGGCAATCAATGTTTACCAGAAAATATAAAGATCTAACATCACACATAACAACCATAAAGCGCAGACAAGAGATTGTAAAGTATCTGGTTGAAAACGAAAAGTTATTCAACCAGATCGAAAAACAACTCGATGTCATAAAAGCAAACAGCCAATATCTTCTATGGTTCAATAAGGGGTTGAGTGCTTTTGAGAAAAACTCGGCAATGGGCGCTTATTGGCAAAAGTTTGAAAACTTTAACAGAAGCGAAACCATGCTTGGCCTTGGCGCAAGGTGGTACCTTTTTCCGTACTTATTATATGCAGTCATTGCACCAGTCACAGCGCTTCATATACTCAATAAAACCGGAAACGTTAAAATATTTTTAAAAAGTTCTGGTGTTATGATAGCCGCATTTCTACTACTACAACTCGCTATGGATGTATTTACTGGCTTTCCAACTTATAACCAAATTGTAACATCTGAGAGACATTGCTCTAAATATGCGTATGGTTCTGCAAATTTCGCATTCGCACTTGATAAACTTGGACAGTTAACTTGCGAAGATAAAAAAATCAAAGCTCTCTTTCCTCGCGGAGCAATCCTGCAAAAAACCGTAGCCGGCGGTTCTGCTTCAGAAACACTAACTACCTTATTACAAAAACTTAAATCAGGTTCATTTAAAGAAAAACCATCTTTCTTTTCTGATAAGGGGCGCGTTCTCTGGTGTTTTAAAAAATTACAAGAAGTTCACGAGGAGCTGGGAGATGCGTTAGTTGTACTAGGTCAACTTGATGCATACATGGGTATAGCAAGGCTTTACAAAAAATATGCAGCACGTCCAAACGCCAAGATATGCTTCACAGAATTCAAACAATCCGATGTTCCATATTTATACGCCAAAGATTTTTGGTATCCGATGTTAGACCTTGTGCTAAAACCTGAAGAAATTGTAACCAATGATCTAGAGCTTGGAACTGATGCTGTTGGTCATAACATGATATTAACCGGACCAAATGCTGCAGGTAAATCGGTATCCCTCAAAGGAATAATGTGCAGCATTATTTTCTCTCATGTATTTGGAATTGCCTTCGCATCAAAGTTTGTTGTCACACCATTTACAAAAATTGGAAGTCACTTAAACGTTGCGGACGATGCTCTCAGGGGTGAATCTTTATTCAAAGCTGAAAAAAATCGTGTTAGAGATTTTTTGAATGGAACAAAGAACCTAACCCTGGGTCAGCAATCTGGTGAATTTAAACTCTTTAACTTTGTGATCATGGACGAAATGTTTTCTAGCACAAATCCAGCAGAGGGTGAGGCGGCAGCCTTTGCTATATCTAAAAATCTTGTAGATATGCAACAATGCATGTGTTTATTTGCAACACATTTTGGTAAGATGAAACAACTTGAGTCTTTAACCAATGGATACTTTAAAAACTACAAAGTTTGGGTCGATGTAGATGCGGATGGAAACATCAAGAGCCCATTCAAAATTATGCCAGGCATGTCAAACCAAAGCATTGCAATAAAACTGATGCAAGGCGAATTTGATCCCAAAATTATAAACGATGCGTATAAGGCACTGATTGAGCAAGGGCATAGCACAGAGGATCTGGTAGGATTCTCATCGCAACTTGTTGACGCAAGTCATTAACACCGAAAATAAAAATAGCCAAAACAGAAAAAAAGCCGTGTTTAATGAACTAATTTTTCTGATCCACATAATTTTAATTGCAGCGTTCTGCCTAGCGGCACTTGCGATTGGACCCAGCGCATTGGTGGCGGCAATAGCCACGCAAGGAGTACTCTCAAATCTCTTTGTAACCAAGCAAATAACGCTGCTAGGGTTAAGCGTCACATGCAGCGATGCGTTTGTCGTAGGGGCAATTTTGTGTCTAAATTTATTGCAAGAGTATTACGGTAAGACCATAACCAAAAAAGCGATCGTTATAAGTTTTTTCACCGTACTCTCATACCTGATTTTAAGCCAGATTCACCTGATTTATATCCCAAATCAATTCGACACAATGCAGCCACACTTCATTCAAATCCTACACCTGATGCCAAGAATTACAATCGCATCAGTTTTTGTTTATTTGGTGACTCAAACATTTGATGCCATGCTGTTTGGCTTTTTAAAACGCTTTTTTAACGATAAATTCCCAGCAGCTCGCTCAGCCGCTTCCATGATCTGCAGCCAGTTTCTAGATACTGTACTGTTTACTTTTTTGGCCTTGTACGGCGTTGTGGGCTCTGTTTGGAACGTTATAATCATGAGCTTCGCAATAAAAATTATTGTCATTGCGCTTTTTGCACCGTTTACTAAACTTGCAAAAGCATTCATAAAACCAGGCCAAAATTAATACATCGAATAAACATGAATAATAAATTTTTTAAATTTGAAGTCATTCATAAATCAAACAAATCCAGAGCTCGCGTAGGCAAAATCCACACACCACACGGCACAATAGACACACCAAACTTTGTAGCAGTCGGCACAAACGGGGTAATTAAAGCACTGGACAGCAAAACCATCGAAGAGATAGGCGTTCAGCTAATTTTTTGCAACACCTACCACCTAATTTTGCAGCCAGGCTCAGAACTGATAAAGAGTGCAGGTGGAATACACAAATTTATGAACCGCCAAACCCCGATCATCACTGACTCTGGAGGCTTCCAGGTATTCAGTTTAATGTACGGAGGCGTACACGATGAGCTTAAAAGCCGGGGAACAAAGAAACACAACAACAGCATTCTTAAAATAACTGAAGATGGCGTTACATTCCGCTCTTACCGCGATGGAGCCAAAATTTTGCTGACCCCAGAATCTTCTATTCAAGCACAAAAAAGCATCGGAGCAGACATCATCGTCAGCTTTGACGAACTACCACCTTATCATACCTCGATGCAAGATCTAAAAAAATCATTGGCTCGCACTCATCGCTGGGAAAAGCGCTCACTTGATGAACATAAATCAAACCATGGACAGCAGGCTATTTACGCCGTTATACACGGAGGACTAGATCAAGACATGCGCAAAGAGAGTTGTCAATATCTTTCAGGTCTAGACTTTGACGGGTACGGTATCGGTGGAAGCCTGGGAAAAACAAAAGAACAAATGTTTGAACTATTAAAATATTTGATGCCGCAACTGCCAGAGAATAAACCAAACCACCTGCTTGGAATCGGAGATCTAAACTCGATCAACGAAATTATTCCGCAAGGCATTGATACGTTTGACTGCTCTCATCCAACCAAAGCTGCCAGACACGGTTTATTGTTTACCAAAACCGGCGGTATGCGCGTATTTAAAAGCGGCAACAGTCAAAAACTTGGGCCAATCGAAGATTGCTGTAAATGCTTTACATGCAAGCACTACACACTCGCATATTTGCATCACCTATTCAGAGCTCATGAATTGACGGCATACTCGCTTGCCACAATTCACAATCTTCATTTTTTAGTTCGATTGATGAACGATTATCGAGAAAAAATATTGAATGATCAGATTTGAGGTACATCGAATAATATAGCGTTTTATGTAAAAAAATATATTTTTCAGTTTCCCAAATCTTGACAAAATACCCAATTTTCGGTTTATTTTTATATGTGGTATTCACTTTTATTAACTTTTTATATTTAAGGAGGCGTTTCATGAAAACGACAACAAGATCACTCACAACAGCGACATTTTTATTTTTGGCTGCAGCTTGCCCCAAAGCTATGGGGATGGCTCCGTGGTTTGACGAGATCAGAAAATTTGAAAGTCAGGTCGGCTCTTTTTTGAAAAATCTTGAGCTTGCATCGATGGGCACGCTAAAAAGCATACGACTGGACGAAGACAGCAAGCGCTTAGAGTTTGAATTTAGCTTTGCCGGATTTGACATAACAGAGATCAATGCTTCAATCACCGAAGACAAGGTTCTTAAAATCAGTGCAGAAAAAAAGGTCTCCGAAGAAAAAACAGAGGAAAGCGATTCAGGCGTAACTAAATACATATTTAAGTCCAGAGAGTCCAAAATAAAGGCTTTCAGACTCGATTTACGAGAAATCGATACCAAAGAATTTGATGTTGATCTGGGCAAAACAATTGAAAGCACCTACAAAAACGGAATCTTAAAAATTAGTATTCCGCTTAAGAAAAAAACAGAATCGGAAAGAAAACTTTCGATCAAATCTGAAGAAGATTCAACATTTGATTCTAAATAATAAAGTTATCGGGGCCTGCGTTCTGTAGGCCCCGATAACATCAATCCAAAACTAAATTTTTAAACCCAACAAGCCGACACTCTGCGTGCGGCACAATCCCAAATTTTTCTTTGACCATAGCCTGCATTGTTTTTGCTAGATTTATCACGTCGGCACTTGTGGCTCCTGTCCGAGTAACCAGCATATTAACGTGTTGGTGCGAAACAACGGCGTTGCCAACGGCCAACTCGCCCTTTATTCCAAGCTTATCCAGATAATAAGCCACAAATAACATCTTCTTGCCGTTGATCAAAAACGGAACTTCGTTTTCATGAAAATTGCGAAAAAAGCTGCCACACGTGTTTGACATCGGATATCGTCGATTACGATGGCGAATCGTTTCATCACGACGGCCTTTGCAGTAGGCGGCCTCGATAGAAGAGCCTTGCTTAAGCTTAAACGTTGCACTAACCAAAAAATTATGTTCGTCGAATAATTTTGACTGATCATAACCAAAATTGAACCAGGCCTTGTCAACATTAAGCACCTGTCCACTGTTTTTATCAATAACCCTGGCACTAACCAAAAAATCGGCCAGAAAGTAAGTCATGTAATGAATGTTTATAAAAACCGACCCGCCAACCGTGCCAGGGATGCCGCTGAATTCTTCCAGCCCCAGCAGATTATTGTCCAAGCAAAAATCAATTAAATCTTGTATTTTAACGCCAGCACCAGCACAAACAAGGCCATCAGTCAGCATTTTGATCTGATGTAACGCCGGCCTGATCACCAGTCCATCAAAACCATCATCACTTATTAAAATATTTGCTCCCAGGCCAAGCACAAACACTTCTAGGCCTTTGTCTTTGGCAAAACATAGAGCAGTTGCAAACTCTTGCTCGGTTGCAGGCTCACAAAAACACCTTGCGCAGCCACCAGTGCAAAACCAATTTTTATCACTTAACGGAATATTTACTTCAATTTTCATACAAATCTTTCAATTTTAAGTAAACTCAGCTCCAAAAATATTGCATATTTTTTGGGTTAAATCAAAGATTGGCCAATAAAACCGACGCAATGAGCCAAAAAAGCCTTGCCAAACATGCTTTTTATTTTCAAACATAAAGCTTACAAGCATTTTAACCTTATATGTCGGATTTAAAAACATAAAAGCCATTTTACATAAACTATAATTCATGTAAAATTATTTTACTGACAAAATTAATTTAATAAATTTAAGGATTGCCAAATAATGTTTAATCGTAGAGCTTTTTTCTTACTTTTTTTATGCGCATATCCGTTTATTATTGAATCTAAAGCTGAAGTTGAATTAGATAATGTTGAGGCGAAATCAACTGAAGTTGTCAAAGACGTCGAAGCAGGCGAAGTAAAAACTCCAGCGAAAACAAGGGGCAAAGCTAAAAAAAGCACCCCTGCTATCATTGCCGGCCTAGGAGTGGCAGCGGTAGCATCTGTTGGTGTTGTTGCTCTTGTTGCAAAATTTTTGCACAATTCAACTGAAATTGCGCCTGCAATAATTGATCAAAATCATAAAGATAGCATTCATGATGCTAAAGAAATCCTGTGCACCCTCTTACAAGGAAAAACAAAAAACGATGATGAACCTTATGACCAAGCAGTGCAAGTCATGGAACAGCATCTTCTCAAAATAACTGCAGTATTTTTAAGCGTCACAGCTCAACTGCGAGGCCAGGGTTTCGATAACACTAAAGACTATGCTGATCCATACGCTCAAATTAAGCACATTCCCGCGGAAGCAAATCTAAATTTCGTTGGAGACATTCATGCCGAAGATGATGCATTGACGCTGATAATCAATGACTGGATAGCAAAAGGTTATCTTGATAACGATTTGAAAGCAACGCAAAACAATTATTTCATATTTTTGGGTGATTATGTCGACCGTGGCCCACATCCTAAAGCCGTTCTGGCTGTACTGTTTACTTTAAAATGCCTGAATCCAAACAATGTATTTTTAATGCGCGGCAACCATGATGACACTAATTGTTTTTTGGGAGATAATACTCATGGATTTCGTGCTTGTTTTAATGAGCAAGCGTCTGACGACGAGCACTGTTTTGATATGTCTAAAGCCGTTTCCCAAGCCCTACTTCCCGAGTTATTGCTAGTCGCAAGCGATGGATCGATTATAACTGCCTCGCATGCAAATCCACCTTATTGGGATGAAGCATTCAATTGCTTAAGAGACGGCTTTGTACAGTTTCCGCTAAAAAGATATGTTTCAATATTGTTCGACCATAGCGTACAACGGTGGAATTGCATCAGCGGGCAGTATTTCAATGAAACAGTACTTCAACCATTTATCGATCACCATCTGCAGGCATCTTTTTGCGGCAATCAGCACATCAAAGCAGGTTATACGACAATTACAATCGAAAGCCAGGCTCGCATTTTAGACAAAATTGATACAGAAAATCCATTTATTTGTATTTTGTATGGCGGTAGAGATGTTTTACATTACAACAATCCTTTCTGCTACACAAGATTGCAAACAGGTCAATCAAGAGCTGCTTGGCAGTTAACGCATCACACAGGTCAAGCAAAACCATTATAAACACGGTCATACATTGATGCACACTTGCGTAACACAGGTGTGCATCAGCTCTTTCAAGAAATAAACAAGTTTTTAGATTCGAGCTTCTGGCCATGACTGGGACGTGGCTGGCGAATAAGTTTTCCAAAAACTGCAAAAACAAATCTTGTTTTTTATAACAAAACACAAATTAATTTAAAATAGAAATATATTAATTCAGTGTGGGCCAAAACTATGCCTATTTTAAATTAATTGCTTTTTCAAATCCTAACCTGATAACCTTGGTATGAAGATGACTCATAACAATTTATAAGCAATAACATTGCAATAATGCTCGTACATTTGCTATGAATAAAAGGGGGAGGACGGGGGATGAAAAATTTATATTTTGCACTTTTTTTGTGCGCATTATTTAGCGGCACTACTCAAGATATTGAGGCTGCAACACCGGCAGGCAACGCAATAAATAACAAATTTCAGGAGGTCAACAGACTGAACTGGATAGAGGTTTACAAGGGTAAACTGTCAACACAGATTATGTTAGACTTTTCGCAACCGATTTATTTCAAAAAAAAGATTTTAAAAGATAATTTTCAATTAAAACTAACTTTTCCAGGCATGCATCAACAACAATTTTGCGCAAAACAGGTTATGGAGAAACTAAGTCAACTAAAACAAGACGGGTTACTCAAAAATGTTTTTGTTTTAGAGAAAAATAAAAACATTTCAAAAGTGGCGTTAATACTTGAGTTTGCCAAAACGCGAGAAGAAAAAGATAAAAACGACATAAACAAAGCTGTCAAGATTGCAAACAGGCTCCTAATAAAGTGGTGTAAAATGGAAGACCCAAACCGCCTGGTCATCGATATTTTTTCGCAAGAAGCGCTCGATAACCTACAAAATAAAAATCAGACAATTTTATACGTAAAAAACGATTTTTATGCCAGTGACTCAACAAATACAGACCAGCCACTGTCAAAAAAAAAAGACTTGCGCATAGTTATTGACCCAGGACACGGCGGAGAGGATGATGGAGCAAAAAGCTTTAATTTAAAAGAAAAAGATCTCGCACTTTTGATTGCAAAAAAAACAAAAACTATGCTTCAAGACGATGGATTCAAGGTATTGCTCACACGAAATGAAGATACAAATTTAACACTTATCGAGCGATCAAAATTGGCAGAACAACTCAATGCCAATCTTTTTGTATCAATACACGTAAACTCAGATGGCGGCAAAGGCGGTGCCGCAAGCGGTGTTGAAACATTTTATCTGGATACCAAAGAATTTGTATCTCCAACTCGACGCGGCGGCTTTTTATTTATGAACCTAAAAAAAAATCTGTCGATTCTGGAAGCGGTTGATAAATATTTAAAAAATAATACACAAACATCTCAACAACTAGCGACACTCATTCAAAACACTCTAGTCAATCACCTTCATGAACAAAGCATCAACATCAAAGATCGGGGAATAAAGGCCGATAGATTCAGAGTTTTGCTTAGAAGCCCAATACCTGCGGCGCTCGTAGAAGTTGGGTTTTTAACAAACCACAAAGAGGCCCTCCAGCTAACAAATGACATGTACCAAAAAAACATAGCTCTAGGAATTGTCAGAGGTATCAACGCCTTTGTTGATCTACAACACTAAATTATGTTGCACAGCTACCAAGTCTTATAAAATTAAATTTTATTGCTTCCGATTCATTTATTGCATTTAAATACGCCTTATTTACAGGAAATGTAAGCTGTTTAATATAAATATTGGAATTATCAGAAATCTTTGATAAATCCATGCCCCAGCCGCCATTTTTGGTTGGTTGGAAGGCATGATACATTTCATTGAAAGACATGAATACAACCCTATTTTTTGATGTACAAAAATCGCTCTGCGTTGCAAAACGTCTATCAAAAACTACCTTGCCCAAAATTTTGCCACGGGCACCAATAACAGTCCACTCAGTAACGGATGAGTCTAATTTCACAGGTTCTCCAGTCGAAACTTTGGCTTGAAACTCACCGTTTTTCTTAAAATCGCTTCTAACCATCGAGATTTTGTGATCGTTAAAATCAAAAACAACAGAATCGCCTTTTCCAAAATCTTTGCCAGAACCCTTTATCCAACGCTCCCAAGAAGAATCTGAATAATATCGGCCCTGTGTTGGAAGAAATGGATCAATGATATAAATATTGTAAATTTTGTTCTTTAAAAGCTGTAAAATATCTGTTCCACCCGCAACATAGACCAACGTAGCTCCGTGTTGCGTTTTTTGTTTTATATCTTCAATTGCTTTTGCATTCCAATCTTTCCAGCCACGGCCCACTAAATAATTCCACATAATTGAATACGCAAATCGGGCAACCGGATGGCTTTTTGGATCTTCAAGATATGACTTAAACTCTGACCAATGTTCTGGAGAAAAGCACCACTTGAAGAGTTGATCCGCTAATGAAAAAAGATATGCTCCACGCAAATGCTTATCTGGACAAGCAAAAAGCAGCTTGGCAAATGATTTATATTTATTAATAACGGCATTAATATCTGAATTTTGCTCTAACAAGTTTATTTCTTCATTCGTAAAATTTGAGTCATTTTTAAGAAATGACAATAAGCTTCCAGGATTTGTGCCCAACCATTCATAAACTTGCCCAAATTTATCATGACATTCTAACAGATTAAGATCAGAACCAAGTTGACCATTACAAACAAATAAACCATGTCCAAACCAAGACAAAAAAGGAACCATCTGCTTCAATTCATCTTGATGCTTCCCGTATTTTACTTTAAACCCATTTAAAAAATTGCTATTTAAGTGATCTTTCATACTCGAAAGCAATTGAGGAGAGTAACTGTGCTGCCATTGCATCCAATCACCAAAAAAATCATCCGCCCGCCAAGAAACAGAATACCCTGTATCTAAAACGAAAAATAATACTGCAATAAATTTAACGCTTTTTTTGAAATATTGAATCATACTCTCCCTTTCAGTCTGAAAATATTTAATCCGCGCTTTCATAATTTATCACAATTTTATTAAAAAATACCAATCTCTCAATAAATAACTACAAAAAAATCTGCTTATTTAAATTTATGTTACAAAAATGGTCAAAAACTTTTATACTTCTAACAACATTTAGACTTCTCAAAGGCATTGCTGCAAAGGAACAAAAATGGACGTGGATATCTCAATCTCTCTTGAACTTTTGATATTGCTTGAGTGGATTGTCAAAAATGAAAAAAATGTAATTGATAACATTGTAAAAAATGCACTAAAAAACGGACTCATTCAACAATTGAATCAGTTACCTGATAAACCGGATATGGATATGATCGAAAAGTTTTATCCTACTGTTATTAATTTTTTGCTTGCCATGGAAAATAGCCTGATAGAAAGCTTAGTCAAGGAACAAGACAATGTTTTGACAAACCAAGAAATATTGCCTTTATTGAAAAAGATTAATCTTGCCGACATAAACATAAAAACTATTTATCAAAGCACCAGTCAAGCAAACAAAAAAATAAAAAGCCACAAATACGATAATTTAAACTCTCAACAGATTTTGTTTCAACAGCTGCTTAAAAACTGGAAACCTGGCAAAAAAGATCAAGCTAATTAAGTAGTTTGCAAATTCACAGGTATGTGAGCGATTTGACCATCCCTACACATGATTAAAAGCTGACACATATCTGGAGAAAGTGTCATAAAGTCTGGGATATCTGTTAAGCTTGAAATATCAATAGATTGAATCATAGTCGTTTTTTGTATATCAAATATATTTAAACGCCATGGCGCGAATCCTTTAAAATATCCATTCAATTCCGTTAACATAAATACGAATCTTGAATCCTGTGAAAACATAGATTTTTTAACATCACCCCACATAAAAGGAGGCTTTGATTTATCTTTATCGTCTATTTTAACGTCAGGATTAAAAGAGAAATTCGGTCGAGAGCGATAATAAATTTTGCTATCAATGGCCCATCCATCAACTTTTGGTGGACAACTGAATGTTTCTAAATTTTTTGAATTATTATCCCATCTAAAAATATACTCAAAACGTCTAGACATAACATCCCAAAGCTCAGCACCATGATCTGAAATTGATAACACCTTAGATCCGTCAGGTGAAAGCGCAAAATCATAAAAATACTCCCCACCTAAATCAGAATGAACAGGATAAACAGTATTTTCTTCTGGCTGCCAAATATATAATCCACCACCCCTGTAAACATTAAAAACAACAACTTTTCCATCATTTGTCATATCAAGAGTACGAAACTCATTCGATAAAATATCAGCTTGTATTGCCGGATCCAACTCATAAATCCTACCATTCGATAAATTTAACAAAATCACAGAACGATTCTGACATTGTTCACGTAAGGCCACGATCGATTTAGCATCTTGCGATAAAAAAATTTCATTACAAAATTTAGGATCATTGACCTTAGCATCTTTTAAATTGTAATTTTTAATTACATTTGTACAACCAAACGACGAATTTGAAAAATAAACAAAATAGTCATCTCCTTGATTTTTAACTACTGACCAGGTATAACCGTCTTGGCGAGATATTGCGATATCGGCAAATTTTTTTTTATAGCGTTCGCTTGAATTTAAATAATCTATTAATACGCTATTGCCTGATTTTAAATCATATCTAAACAACATGGAATTATGGCTATAAATGGACTCCGTTTCATTAATAAAAACCATCGACGACCTGTTGGCCATAACCTGATTAACGCTTAAAGAAAATATACAAAAACATAAAATGCTAAATTTATTTATACAAAATTGATATAGCTGCATTGTCCACCCCTTTTTTAATTAATAATTTCCCAAAACAACTACTTTTTTATAAACAAAACATAGCAAAAAAATCAAGATTCAAAAAAAATAGGGCTTTGTTAAAGCAAAGCCCTATTTTTTTTGAATCTTGATTTTTTATGTGCAAGTGTTAAAAAATCTAGTTTTGTTGAATAACATTCAAAATTATTGAGGATGATAACTCCGGCAATTCATTATCAATTATCAAATCATATAAATCATATGCCACTAACTGTATCGGAAATTTTTCACAGTAGTTTAGATATTTAAATACTGGATAAACCGATAAAAGTTTATCTATCAATTCGTTCAATGGCTGTGGACTACCAGAACGTGGACTACCAGGACATTGACCATTTTTATTATATACATCTGCGGCAAATACTTTAGCTTCGTTACTCTTAAAAACAACATCCATCTGTTGCCTAGATAATTCACCTAAACAGGAGACTGATCCGCTCGGTAAATAAAAACGTCCAAAATCTATTAAAACCTGTTTAAAACTACGCTTTTCTAAATATCTATACTCATCGACAACCTTCCTTGCAACAATATTTCGAGCTTCTAAATGTTTAATCAATCTAGGAATAGGATTGTGAATAAAGCACATAAAAAGCTTACATTTTTGTATGCTTTTGTATAAATTTACCAATGCCTCATCCCTCAATATCGTATCACAAACAACATTTTTACCTTTACCCAAAGCCTTTTTTATTTTTTCTATAAGACATTCATGTAATTTACGCTCTATATCTTCATCGGAATCTCTATCTTTAACACCAGCCTCTTTTTCAGTTACATTATCAAAATCAACCATAGCCCAATCGCGTTGATCAACTTTTGAAAGAAAACATTTAGCAATCGTTGATTTACCAGCACACGACGGACCATTAAGAACAATAACTATAGGTTTTTTCACTTGACCACCACAATCCACGCAAAATGCTAGACTAACATTATCAATTATTTAGATATCACAAAAAAATTTAAAAATTATCGCCTCTGATATTTTAGGCGACTCATTATGAATTATCAAATCATACACATCATAATTAACTAATTGGAGGTGCATAAATTCATGAGCTCTCAAGCATTCAAATATCGGATAGTCTATTAAATATCGTTCCATAAGTTCTCCAAGCGGCCTAGGACTTCCTGGGCGTTGACCATTTTTATCCGATACATCTTCTGCAAATATACGAGCCTCCTTGCTCCTAAAAACAAAATCTAATTGCTGCCTGGATATTGTATCTAAGCCATAATCAATCTCACTCGGAATATAAAAACTTCCAAAATTCTTTAACACCTGTGAAAAACTACGTTTTTCTAAATAAGCATGGTCTTCACCAAGTGTCTCGGCAATCCTATTTCTAGCTTCTAAGTTATTAATTAATCGTGGAAGCGTATTATGAATAAAACACATAATAATTTTACAACTATGTATATTCCTGTACACCCCCACTTCAGCTCTAGATATGGCAATTGTATCGCAAATTACATTTTTTCCATCAGCCAAAGCGGCTTGCATTTCTTCTGCAAGACGTTTATTTAATTTAAACTCTACAACCTCATCAGAATCTTCATCAATAATTCCAGCATTATGATCAGTTATACTATCAATACTAAGTTCAATCAAGGCACTCGAATTAAAATGTTTAGCAAAAAGTTTAGAAATTGTTGATTTACCAGACCCAGACGGACCGTTAAGCACAATACCAACTGGGCTTCTCACTCTACCTATGTCGTACATGCAAAGTACTGGACTGAAACTATAAATTAAAATTACAAACGATACAAGCAACGAAATATAACTCATAAATACCCAATTTCAAAAAATAATATCTATACAAAACGGTAAGGCAACTTTAAAATAAAAAGCCCATTGATCGCAAGTTTTGACGCAATTCAAATAACGGCAACCCTATAACAGCGCTATGAGAGCCGTTTATCGACTTCAAAAAGCACTGCCCAAAATCGTCAATTATACTTGCACCAGAGGCATAAACAACCCCTGGCAATTTTTCAAAATATAAATTTATATCTTCTTCTGGGACAACAAATTCAACAAACGCCCCTGTAACCCAATTGTGAGAATTTTTTTCTATCCATGCACCGTTTTCTTTTTCAAATTTTTTTAAGCAACAACCAGTCAAAATTTGTAGAGGTTGGGTACTGATTAAACGCACAATCGATCTTGCATGTTCTAAATCATCTGGTTTACCAATAATTTGATTACTTTGCATTGCCTTAACGAGCGTATCCGCTGTAAGAATAAAAATATGATTTTCATTAACTGAATCAATGGTAGGCAACTCCAAATGCTGCATCTTATCGCAAGCTATTGATTGTACATAATCATCAAAATTAACAGTTGGCACTGCCACACATTCTTGACTACTATGAGTCAAAATTTTATACCGAATGCCTGCAGCATCTAAAAGCTTACGCCTTGACATAGATTGTGACCCAAGGTATAAAACATCGCACTGATCGCTTAATCTAGACAAATCATTCATAACAAACCCAAACAATCAACTTATATCGATAAAACGGGTTAAAATTGTAACATTTTTAATTAAAAAAGTAGAGCTTTTCATATATGTTATATAAATTAAATTCGAAAATACCGATTATTTATGTTGGCCGTTAAACTCAAAATAATCGAGAATACCTTGAAAATAAGCTCCTGCAACATTTTTAAGCCGCGATGAAACGCTAACTCCGTCGATTTCACAATCTTTTTGTGAAAGCAATACGGCCTCTTCAGGATTATTTTGTATCAATGTCTCGCCATAACAAATAGGCCCATGAACTAGTCGAGTTAATGCCAAGTTTCTACAATAAATCCCATTCTCAACAAAAATGGTACCGTTAGGCTGATACTGTGAGTTTTTCATTGTTGAAACATTAAGCATTTTTTCCATATTTTTTACTACAGCTCTAGACAATTTTACTGATTCTTTGATATCGTCTGACAAACTTAACCTCACAAATTCTTCTCTGGACAGCAAGTCTTTTAATTCACCATCCAAAAAACTACCGGGAACAAAAGCAAGGTTATAATCAGCAGCAGAAATATCGTGAGCCCCTCCGCTTGCATTAAAATGTATAATTATAGTTAAATCTGGCTTAAATGAATTAATTTTTTCAGCCCGAGCATTTAAATCCAATGAGTTATAACAAAGCCTAAATAAGGCCTTTTTGAGTGGCACAACTTTTGCAGAAGCATCTTGGGCTCTAATTATTGATGTTAGACGTTTTTCTGGGGCTTCGCTTTTAAACAACATAAACGAAGGACTATGGTTTTTCAGATAATCAATAGCAACTTGCTGTTTTTTAGGATCAAGCCAATCTCTGTCACTTGTTATAGCAAAACTTTTTGCACACCAAGCATCAAATGAAAGAGTATAAACACTCTTGCCAGGCTCATCTCTTGTTAATAAAACTTCTGCACCGACAGCAATTAAATACTGTTTCAATATTTTTGCAGTAACCGTCGCTAAAGTGCCTTCGTCAAATTGAATTCGCGTATTATCTGGCAAAGACATATCTACAAAACGCTCCTCAATAAAAGCCATTCGCCCGCCAAGATGGCCTGGATCAATTGCAACTCTTAAACCATGCAATGATTTTTTTACAAAAAATTTTGGCGCTTGCCTTGATCCAAATCGCAAAACAAACTCTGGATTTTTATTTAATTTGTCAATTTTTGTAGCAAACATAAAAAGTTGATTTTCAGTCACCAAAAAATGATCGCTGACTTCTGATCCTTTTTTTAGATATTTTGAAATTTTATCTTCTACAGACTCTTTTTTAACAGCTTCCTGAAAATTTTCAAATTTACCTTGATATGCTGCCGAAGTATAAGCAAAAAGTTCTACAAAAAATATTATTGTTGCAACGCATAACTTAAACATAACCATTTTTTACACCTCAGAATCTTCAACTAAATTCATGGATTTCATTCTACAACAAAGCATTAAAGCGTAGTTAGCATAACGCCACTCATTTACTTGTAGTATAAATTATAGTGAAAAAAAAACAAAGGATGTTCGTTTTTTGCAATTTTTGAAAAATTCATTTGAAAGTCAGCTCCAGATCTATGCTGGCAGGCCGCATTCAAAAAAATCATATTTTATCCACAGCCTAGATAAAATCGACACTTTCATAAACCATAACTGATGTATAAGCGATGCAGAGAGCCTTTTGACCTATTTACATTTTTCCCAAGCACCAGTAAACGTTTGGTGAATTATTCCGTTAAGTTGCAACTGAAACAGTAAGTCTTGAAGTTCTTGCAAACAAAGTCCAGTTTTTAGTATCAATTCATCAATTGTACAACCAGATGTTAACTTCGACAAAACAACATCATGCGACGATGATATCGGCAAAGAGTGTTGCTTTTCACTAAGTTTTAGAGCTGGTTTAAAAAATTCTGCCGACAAAGACTCCCCAAATTCTTCCAAAATATCTCCAGCATCGCAAACTAGTTTAGCACCTTGCTTTAAAAGGCTGTTGCAACCAGCACTCAGCAAATCATCAACTCGACCAGGGATAGCAAAAACAGATCTCCCCTGCTCCATCGCATAATTTGCAGTAATTAATGCACCACTTTTGGCTGCAGCTTGGACAACCAAACATCCCTGACTTAATCCAGAAATAATTCTGTTTCTTGCAGGAAAATGTTCTTTTCTTGGTGCCATTTTGAGCGGAAACGGAGAAACAACAGTTCCACTTTTTTTTACAATTTGTTCAAATAATGACTTATTGCTCTCTGGATACTGGCACATAAGCCCGGAACCTAAAACAGCTATAGTTTTGCCACCACAATCCAATGCAACTTCGTGAGCAATCGTATCAGCACCCAAAGCGCCTCCGCTTGTTATACTCCAGCCATTTGCAACCATCGTTGGAACAATGCTTTGAATAACCCGCCAAGCATAATCATCTGCCTTGCGTGATCCAACAATCGCAAGGGATTTTAAATCAGTATCTATTTTTTCGCCTGAATAATAAAGAATTGTTGGCGGACAATGTATATGCCTTAAATTTTCTGGATAATATTCATCAAAAATGCTAACTATTTTTATGTCGCTTTGCTCAAGCAAACAAAGCTCTGTTTCCAATGCTTTATCATCCCGCAATCCGGCTTCAATCAGTTCGGCATACTTTGGCAATATTTCAAATTCATTAATAAAATCGATTACAGAATATTTATACAACGCGCCAAGATCAATATTATATTTTTTACCAATCAAATCTGAGTAATCCAAATGTTCACTCGCCAAACCTTTAACAATCATCATTTTTTTTAGAAGTCGAAAAAGAGTATTCGGCCCAACATCACCGATAAGCGATAAATGAAGTAAAATTTGAGAATTATTGTTATACGACATTTAAAATTTAGCCTTAATTTTCTTGTTTATCATCTGCTGAGTCAACTTGCTCTATGTTAGACGCTTCTGAATCAGCCACCTGATTTGCGTCATCTTTAACAACAAAAGCTTTTACTGCGGATAAAGTCTGATTTACATCAAGCCTGACCAAACGCACTCCAGCTGCCTGACGACCCATTGTACGAATCTCTTGCGGAGATAAACGAATAATCTTACCATTCGTATCAATCAAAAGCAACTCAGAATCATCGGAAACTTGTACCAATCCAATCACGTCACCATTTCTTCTATCGGTAGGAATGGTACGCACGCCTTGTCCACCTCTGTGTGCAACCCTAAAATCAACAATTTTAACCCGTTTTCCGTAACCATTTGATGTTGCAAACAATATATCGCCAGCATCAGATATCACTTCAAGCCCAACAACAAAGTCACCTTTTTTGAGTTTGATTCCGCGGACCCCAGCGGCTTGTCTACCCATTGATCGAACCTCGTTTTCATCAAATCGAATTCCGCTTCCATGGCTTGTAGCAATAATAATTGAATCGGAACCTGAACTCAAAGAACAAAACGCAAGCTCATCGCCTTCATCAAGCGTCAGAGCGCGTATCCCTGTTTTACGAATACTTGCAAACTCATCAGCCTTAGTCTTTTTAATTGTTCCGTGCTTTGTAATCATAACAAGAAATTTATTTTCGAGCTCGCGAGCACACATCAATTTAACGATATGCTCACCTTCTGGCATCTGCAACAGATTAACAATTGCACGGCCCTTGGCTGTTCTTCCAGCCTCAGGAACTTGAAATACGCTTAAGCTATAAACACGACCAAGGTTTGTGAAAAATAGCAATTCGTCATGGTTTTTTGTAACAAATGCGTCTTGAATAACGTCTTCTAATTCTTCAAGATCCGCGCTGCCTTGCTTACCCTTACCACCACGATGCTGCAACGAATATGTTGCCAACTGAACACGTTTAATATATCCACGGCGAGTAAGCGTAACAACAACGTCTTCGTCAGGAATCAAGTCGGCATCGCTCATTTGATCGATTGCACCTTCAATCTTTGTTTTACGAGCATCCCCATAACTTGCTTTAACCTGCTCAAGCTCTTTAACGATCTCTTTAACAAGCTCTGTCTGGCTTGCCAAGATTTCTTCAAGTCTTGTTATAACTTTTTTGATATCCGCCAATTCTAGATTTATTTTTTCACGCTCAAGACCAGTCAAGCGCTGCAAACGCATCTCGAGAATAGCCTTTGCTTGTTTGTCAGATAGATTAAATTTATCATGCAAAGCAAGACAAGCCTCATCGGCGGTCTGAGAAGCTTTAATAATCGAAATCGCCTGATCTATGTTAGAAAGAGCAATTATTAAACCATCAAGAATATGCGCTCTGGCCTGATTTTTATCAAGATCGAATTCACAACGTTTTGTGATGATCTCTTTTCTATGCGCAATGAAAAAATCTATCATTTCGCGTAACGTCAAGAACATCGGTTTATTATTGTGCAAAGACAACATAATAATAGACATTGACGTCTGCAGCGATGTGTGTGTGTACAGCTGATTTAAAATAACTTGCGGAACCTCACTGCGCTTCAATTCAATGACAACACGAATACCCTGACGATCAGATTCATCGCGAATATTTGTAATCCCTTCAATGACTTTATCCTTGACCAGATCAGCAATTTTAGTTATCAAATCAGACTTATTAACTTGATATGGCAATTCGGTAATAATAATCGCTGTATGTTTTTTATTTTCTTCGATATCAACAACGCCACGCATTATAAATTGGCCATAGCCTGTTCTGTAACCTTTTACAATGCCAGCTCGACCGCAGATTAAGCCACCAGTTGGCAAGTCTGGCCCTGGAATAATTTGGAATAAACGCTCTTCAGAGAGATCCGGATTTTTTAGAATTTCAATGCAAGCATCAACGACTTCAGTCAAGTTGTGCGGTGGAATAGATGTTGCCATACCCACAGCTATTCCTGTTGAACCGTTTACAAGCAAATTTGGAATTCTACTTGGCAAAATTGTTGGCTCTAAAAGCGATTCGTCAAAATTTGGAACAAACCCAACTGTATCTTTTTCAATATCAAACAAAAGTTCGCGAGCTATCTTGGCCATTCTAACCTCTGTATAACGCATTGCAGCTGCAGCGTCACCGTCAACCGAACCCCAGTTACCCTGGCCGTCCAATAAAGGATATCTCTTGGAAAAGGTTTGAACCAAACCTACCATTGACTGATAAATTGCAGAGTCGCCGTGTGGATGGTAGTGACCAATAACTTCACCAACCACTGTTGCAGATTTGCGATATGGTTTTTCGTGGTAATAACCAAGTTTATGCATTGCGTATAAAATTCGGCGATGCACAGGCTTTAAACCATCTCGAACATCGGGAAGCGCTCGGCTTACAATAACCGACATTGCATAATCAAGGAACGAAGTTTTTAACTCTCGTTCAATGGATAGCTTATTCATACTTTCTGATATTTTTTCATCTCTTTGATTGTCGTTAATAGCCATTAACTAGCCCTTCCCAATGCTTGGTCAAAATTTATATAAAACTCAAACATAAAATTATAGTATTTACGAGTATTTTTATGCGATGTTTCTTAGGATAACCCGCTTTAAATTTCAAGGCAAGAAGATTGGTTGGTTTGCTTATATTTGCCCACAAAACAAGCTTAAGTCTTTTCAATTATAAAAAAATCATTGATAAAATATTCGAAATTTGTCACAAAATTACTACTTCAACTGCAGCCACTAATCATAGTTTTAAAAAGCACCGGCACTTTTTGTAATTTTTGAAAATCCCCCTTGAAACCCACAACTCAATCGAGACCTGCCGGCGGCACCATAAAATTTACTAATTTCTTTATAAACACCACCAGCACAATTATTAGAAGCTACACCATGAATGTATATGGCCAATAATCAAACATTTGGCCATATACACATAAGCAATACTTAAGAATTTAAAATTCAAAGCCACTTGAATAATTCGATGGCCTAAATTGTTTTAACCAAGCCAATTCGTTTTTGAATAAATCCTCACAGTGAGCGTAAATTATGTGTCCTGATTTAGCCGTAGATGCAAGCATCCATACAGGTTCATCCGATTTAGGAGCAAAACGTTGCAATAAAGTTATAAATTTTCTTACAATTTTACGCTTGATATCATTGTTACATTTACCATCCAAAACGCAATACTCTAAAAAATATTGATCCTCTCTATTTTTTGCCCAAAGCCACTGAAGCAGCAATTGATTTATTTCTTGCTGTGTATGCCCTTTATGCCAGTATGCGTTGACTAAAGCATTAGTCATTAAATTCAATACTTGCTCATGATCATTAAATTCTCTTGCCCTATCCATGATATCAAATAGGCTAAAATCTTTATCGATAGTACGCTCAAAAGATAATGATCCCTTCGTACACCAAAAAATATCAGGTAATGATGCTGGTGCTTTTTTAAGATATGTTTCCATAAATTGGTTAACTGTGCTAAACGATGCCGATTTAATAACATTTCGCAAATTATTTGCACTAGTTCTAACATCTGGCGTAAAATTAACATCCATGCATGCCACTGAAAATTGAACACCCACTGCCATAATTATCGCACTAAATACAACATTCTTATTCATCATACAAATATTCCTTCATAGATAAAACACATACCACAATACTATGCAGGATAAAGTGCAACACTTTAAAATCAAAGTCAAGAAAATTATGACTATGTTGATTATTAACACAGCGGCTTTTTGTCTTATTAAATTTTGCAAATACCAGATTTAATGCGTTAGCATGTGAATAATATAATTTAATGTTTTTTCGCGCAAAATTGTATGCGCAAGCATACCATGATTGATTGGCGCGTCCATATCTTCTATTTTTTCAGTTGATGGCTTAAAATAAGTAAATTCTCTGATGCGTTTATTACTCAAAAGATTTAAATAAAATTGAATATCTTCGATTGAAACAGCAATATTTTCTTTATATGCAATCTGATCAATGATAGTTTCTTCTTTTAAATCTTTTTCCGCTAACAACTCTACATACTTTAAAAAATCTTTTTGTGACTTATAAACGTGATAGTCAGGTTGATGCATCAATGTTGCCAAAATATCTTCTTGCCTACGTAAAATTAGGTGCTTTGGAACCTCGAATCTATGCTTTGCAAGTAGCAAATTAAATATTTCTTCGATAATAGTTCGTCGCTGCGATATATCGTTTCTAAACGAAAAAACTTCCATAATTTTATTGTGTATCTCGGCCTTGTTTTTTAGTTTAAAGTTCTGCTTAAAAAGGTCTATCGATAAAAGCTTTCCCTTAACAATTGCTTTTATTGTAATAGAAAAATGATGGTTCAAGTTTTCGTAATAATCAGTGTCATCTTCAAAATAAAAATCGTTTGAAATAAATGATTCCCCAAGACTCTTACCGATTAATGAGCTTTTAAATTTATTGGAAATTTCATTTTTTTTAATTTTTGTCCAAAAGCAACTCGTAATCATAGGAATAACCGCTGCCATGTTTTGATCAAGCAATGTGGAGCTAAAACAAACCCAGTCATCTTCTTCCACAATGCTTGAATTCACGCGCTTATTCAAGCATGTGTTCTGATCGACAAATTGAAGAACTTGCTTATCAAGATCTTTATATCTTTTTCTTTTTGGAGTTTTAAATGCAAAATTTTTCCATTCTTTCAACTCCATTGATTCGGTAAGCGATAAATCAAATGAAAAAATTAAAACGTTATCATCCGCACTGGTTACATGAATAAGTCTTGGATAATTGGCAAAAGGTATTTTACGAGAAATTAATTCTTTGAACAAAAAATCAACGATGACATGCCGAAAAACATATGTTTTAATCCTTCTATTTACTTCAACGTCATAATTTTCTTCAATGTATTCGACTGGTGCAGCGTTTTGCCCAAAACCATCAAGATTTTTCTTCCTAAAAAGTAAAACTGTTTCTTGATACAAAACATCAATTACCGGCTTGCTTATAGTAACATTTACTTTGAAAAGATGTGACGATATAGGATTAAAAGAAAATACAGCCAATTCAGCTTGTTCTTCTTGTCTTAATTTTGAAACATCATTCTCCATTTTTATGCTGTTTTTACTGATAAGCATGACCCAGCTCCTTTCTATTTTTTCAAATAATTCAAAACTAATAATTATGGTCAAGTATAAAAAATAAACACAAGAATTAGTCAAGAACATAAAATTATTTTCGTGTTCTGGTTTGGCATTTTTATTTATTCAATTTTACTAGAATTATGAGATTTGGTGCAAGGGAGGGGACTTGAACCCCTATCCTCTTTCGAGGGCTGGCTCCTAAGGCCAGTGCGTCTGCCAATTTCGCCACCCTTGCGGATGTCTGGTGGGTCGCCAGGGACTCGAACCCTGAACCTGCAGATTAAGAGTCTGTTGCTCTACCAATTGAGCTAGCAACCCAAACATTTTTTAGAATTGAAACAATCAATGATGGATAGAAGTTTAACAAAACGAAAAATAAAATGAAGTAACTTTGTAAAAGAAATGATAAATTCTTATACCTAAACAATATTTCTTGTAAGCTGTACAAAGAATGTTACAAAAAATAGATTTCTATCTAAGAATACGAGGACAATACCTGTGGAAGCCCCTTTTGAATTATTAAGTTTGCAAGAAACAGCCGATGATAAGCAATATACCTTTGAGCCACAAGATCTCGACCAATACCTCGGTCAAACAGAGATAAAAGAAAAATTAAAAATTTACATCACCGCATGCAAAATGCGTAACGAACACCTCGATCATATGCTGCTTTTTGGGCCACCAGGGCTAGGAAAAACAACGCTTGCCAAAGTGATGGCCAAAGAGCTTAATGTACCGATAAAAATTACAAGTGCCCCAATACTTGAACGAAGCGGCGATCTAGTCGCAATTCTTTCAAGCATTGGGCCACGAGAAATACTGTTTATCGATGAAATTCATCGCCTTCCAAAAAATGTTGAAGAAATTTTGTACAGCGCGATGGAAAATTTTTGTGTCGACGTAATCATCGGTCAGGGCGCAGGGGCCAAATCTATCCGCCTCCCACTTAACCCATTCACACTTATTGGTGCTACTACCAAAACCTCGTTAATATCAGGCCCACTACAAACACGGTTTGGCATTGTTGAACGCTTAGACTTTTATTCACCAGAAGAGCTGGCCCAAATCGTTTGCCAAAACGCTGAATTCATGAGGCTCTCAATCAAACCAGATGCAGCACTAAACATCGGATGCCGAGCACGAGGCACGCCACGAATAGTAAAGCGAATCCTGCGCCGAGTCAGAGACTTTGCACAAGTAAAGCATAAATCAGTCATGGACCAAGAAATAGTCGACTCTGCTCTTAAATTTTTGGGCATCGATCAAGACGGCCTAAATAAGCTGGACCGCGAGATCTTGACCTTTATCATCAAAGATTTTAACGGTGGCCCGGTCGGACTTGAAACTTTGGCCGCAATGACCGGCGAAGACAAAGAAACGCTTGAAGACGTGTGCGAGCCATTTTTGATCCGCATGGGACTCCTACAAAAAACAACCCGCGGCCGACAAATTAATCCGCGTAAAATCCCAATTTTAAGAAGAAAATTGTTTGGAGAAATAGAACCTAGTCAGCAAGAAATTTTATAAACTTTACAATCAATTTTAACATTTCACAACCTCACCAAAACATCGCTCCTCACGCTCATACATCAACACACGTCTTCTAAAACATAGACTGAATGAGCCCCATATAAAAATCAACAAATTTTATAGTGCGGCCTGCCAGCCATGATCCATAGCTATGACCAAACCAATTTTTTCAAAAATAGCAAAAACTTAGATAGCCATTGTAACAATCGACTGAATGGGCTAAAAAACGTCCTTGCTTTTAAAGCATTATTGCGATAGAATCAGGTAAATTTGTTAAAAATTAGCTTTAAATTTGGGAGTTTTTATGTCACTTACGTATCAGCCAAGCAACAGAAAAAGAAAAAGAAAACACGGCTTTTTGAAGAGAATGGCAACCAACGATGGGCGCAAAATTATTAATCGCCGCCGAGCCAAAGGCCGCAAAAAATTATCAGTCTAAGCTGAGTAATGGCCCGTTCAGGGCCATTTTTATTTCAATGATAAAATTCAAAGAACTGTTTCAATTTTCTCAAAAAGAAATCTCCACTTTTATCGGCAAATCCAAGTTTAAGGCCCACATTCGAGGTCTACGTTTAATGCAGGTTATCAGAGACGCAAATGACGTAGAGCCAATCCATGGCAAGCTTTTGATAATAACTCCCAGAACGTGTGGCAAGGCAAACTTGCGCAACCAACTCCGCCGTAGGCTTAAAGATATTTTTTATAAAGAGCAACTTTATCAATATCCCGAAATTTCAACAATAATCGCATCAAGAAGCGCAATGCTTCATACGTTTGATGAACTCAAGTCGTTTTTAATCCAAAATATTTCTAAAAAAAAAGACCTTCCATGAAACTGTGGCAGCGCTTTATAATCGCTACGTTTGACGTTATCAGGCCGTTTTTTGGTTTCATGAACGCATCCTGCATTTATCCAGTCTCTTGCTCCGACTACGCAAAACACATGATCACAGAAAAGCCTGGGTTTAAATCTGTGTTTTTAGTGGTAATTCGCGTTTTAAGCTGCAATCCAATAACCGCAATAATTATGCGGCTAAAAAAACGGTAAATTTCATGCAATTTTTATTAAAAACGCATTTTTTGATAAATTTCAAGTTTAAAAACAGACATTTTTAGATGTTGCGTCCAACTTTTGACAAATTGAATAAAATCGGTAGAATTATCAGTAGTAACAGTTAAATATTTATTGCTGTATATTTTTTTGGAGATTATTAATATGTCATCAACTATTTGTATATTACCTATTCTTGCTGCCCTATTTGGCGCAAACGATTTTAATAAAATCGATAATCACATTCACTGGAACACTGTTAATTCAGAACAAAAAATTTTGGTCGAACAGCACTGGCAAAACCACACAGATTTAGATTTATTCAAAAATGGAGAGATAACATCAAAAGCATCAAACAATGCTAGCGATGTTAACCAATTTTTAAAAGATCATAATTTTCAAATTCAACTTACAGATTTACACGATCCACTAGCCTTTTACGTCGCATCGATATTAAATATCGCTTTGGAATGGGAAAAAGAAGGCGATACGCAAAAAATGGATGGTGGTACCTGTACGCAGCCATTCACTTATGATGCTGTAATATTTGATAAAAATAATGGACAAACGTTTAAGGTATATAAACTTACAACCGATTACTCACGTTTAAACGAATATAATATCAGCCGTTTCTTCTCCTCTTTGCCAAGTCATTCAAAACATCGCTTGAACGAAACATTAAGAAATGATTATGATTTTGTAGATTCAGAAATTTTGGAAGTTAAAGCAAAAAATGGTGATACGGTATACATGATGCCCATCCTCGATCAATACGCAATATATGGCATAGCGGGAACAGGGTGTAATCCAGTGGTAAGAGGTCGCATATCCAAACATAAACAATTTGATACAGCTAATTTTGAATTACTCGAAACAATAACTGAAAAGTGGCAAAAAAGTATTGTTTCTGAAAATGAAATTAGCGATTATGATCAGGCTATTTTCCCCAAAGTTAGTATCGATCAAGAAGTTGATATATCGTGGCTTGTTGGATTGCAAGCTTGCACATTGGCATGCAGGGAAATACGAGGATATCCCGCAGCCTGCCTAGCGCCACAATACACAATCGCTCAAGCTCTTCAACAAACTAAATTTGAGATGGATGAAAAAGGTGCAAAAGTTGAAAGTGCAGCGGCAATTTCAGGACTTATGACTATGTGCGAACCTCACGATAAAAAAATATTCACAATAAATAAACCTTTTTATCTTTGGATTATGCGACCAGGCATGCAAACTCCGATTTTTGCAGCTGTTATAAATTATGATTCGTGGAAAGGATATTCTAAAATGCCTGGAATTATGTTTTAACATAAACATCCGTAATAACTATCCGAAAAAAGGGCGTCCTTTGTGGTACGCCCTTTTTTCGATTAGTTCGTGCGTTTTAAAAGCAGTGGCAGTTTTTGCAATTTTCAAAAACTTTATTCGCTAGCCCACACCCAATCAATGCCAGCAGGCCGCATCTAAAAAATTACCAATTTTTACCCACAACGCATAGAATCGGGCAATTACAACAACACACATGATGTATCCCTGATTACATCAATTACTTGCCAACTCTACCAATTCTAATCTTTGTCATATCATCCATTTTAAAATACTTAGCAGCAATGCCGTTGAGCTCAGATATATTCATCGACTGCACGCGAGTCAAAACCTTGTCGTAATAATCAAAGCCAAGCCCCATCGTTTCAGTATACGCTAGCATGGCCGCAATTGAATCGCTGCTTGAAACAGAATCAATCAAAGCCTTGAGATATAGCTGACGAGCATCCTCAATTTCTTTTTGTGTAACCCCTTTTTCAGCCAACTCTTTTATCAAACCGCGCATTTCTTTTTCGGCAAACTCAAGCTTATCTAAGCTTAAAATAGCTCCAAGGTAATCAAAACCGTGGGTACGCCCAGCGCCTGCAGCAAACGCCCCAACAGCCGTATAAAATAATCCAGTCTGCTCTCTCAAATGATATAAACGAGAACCCAAAGAATAAAATGTAATAAAATTAAGCATTTTTAATGGAACCAAGTCTTCATCATAAACTGTTAGATTATTCGACTGACAAAAGCCAAGCACAACCTGGTCACGCACCATAAATTCATCGATTTGGCAATGTTTTATAAATTCTGATTTAGTAGGATATTTGGCATCTTTCATCGATTCTTTTGGCCATACTCCAAAAATATTTTTAACGTTCTGCTCCATCTTTTCTAAATCAAAATCGCCAACAATGGTCAAAACCATTCCAGATGCAACCATGTACGATAAATGTAATTTCATGATATCTGTAAGCGACGCCGTGGTGAGCATTTTAATAGCATCGTCAAAAGTCCATTCAAACGGGTGATTTTTATAAACCGTGCATCGAACAAGCCGACTTAATACCTCCATTGGCTCATCTTTGCTACGTTTAAAGCTATCAATTGCAATATTTTTTAATTTATTAAATGCCTCAGCAGGAAATATCGGATTTGTAAGCACATAAGACAAGCGTTCAAAAATTGATTCATAGCCTTTGTTTAACAATGTTAATGAAACACCGTCTGCATCAAATCTGTACGCCACACCGTTGGATTCAAAAAATTCCACATTATCTATTTTTGTAAAATCTTTTGAGCCCTCCATTAACATGTCCATCATCAAGCCTACAGCAATACCCTCTTTTGATGAGGTTAAATACTCCGAGTTGCGAAATTTCAGATTAAGACTGACTATTCCCCAGCTTGGGCTTTTCTTTAAAATAACTTCTAGTCCATTTCCCAAAGAAACAACTTTATCTGGCTTTGGAAATACAAATTCTAGGGGCTTAATATCACCCATCTGATTTGCAAACTTTGCGGTCTCAACAGGGGCTGTGCGTTTGTGTGTATCCAAAATCTTCTTGTCCATCTCATCAGACATTTTTTGCACCTGCAACAATTTTTCTTTTTTGCTCTCAGGTAAAGGCAAAACCTCAATTCTATTCATCAAAAGCGGATCAATATACTCCTTCATAAATTCTAATAAATCTTGGCTAGTTATGTGAGAAAGCTCTTTTAACCTATTAAAAACAGCCTTTTCATCTTTTGTGGCCATGTAATGCTTAAGCCATGAATATGTGAACTCTCCGTAATTTTGAAGTTTTGAAAAAAAGCCTCTGGTATTGTTTTTGATCATACGATCCAACTCATCCTGCGAAAACCCCTTACGCAAGACTTTGCCAAGCTCTTTGACTATCAAATTTTGGCAATAATCACTCTTGCCCTCAACCGGCTCAATAAATATCCCAAAAATTCCTCCCTCCATAAGCTTCATTGAGCTGACAGAAACAGAATTTGCAGCCTTTTTATCATCTACAAGTTTATGATAAAAACGACTTGCCTGGCCACCGCCAAGAATGTGGCTAAGAGCTCCACTTAAAATTTCATTTTTGTCTTTAAGTCCAGGAATTACCCAATAAAAAAATAGTAAATTATTTTTTACATCCTCGTAAAAATTCAAGCTACTTGATGTAAATTTTGGTAATAATTTTGGAAATTCTGGAATCGTTACATCACCTTCAGGTTTAATTTGTTCAAAATTTTCACGAACAAGCTTAATTGCCTCATCTTCGTCAAAATCGCCAACTATAAACAGAGTTGCATGGTCTGGGCGATAGTATTTTTTATAGAATTTCTTCAAATTGTCTGAATTAAGCTGTAAAAGGTCTTCTTGAAAACCGATTACGGGATAATGGTATGGATGGTTTGCTGGAAAGCTTAACTCAAAGGCCTTTTCAAAAACCTTGCGCCAGTAATTATCCTTGTACATTTTGAGTTCTTGCACAACGGCTTTAAGTTCAGATGCAAGATGTTCCGAATCAAACCTGGCATTTTGCATACAATCAGCAAGAATCCCTATGAATGGCTGCCAATTGCTCTTGTTTGCCTCAAAATAGTAGCTTGTTATATCGTTTGATGTAAACGCATTGAATGTAGCCCCATATTTACGAGAAATAGCATCAATATCCCCCTCAGACAGCTTATCAGTGCCCTTAAATATCATATGCTCAATTAAATGCGCTAAACCACGCTCTCCGGCAGTTTCAACGTAAGATCCAATATCGTAAGCCACCTGCACTAAGACTTTTGGCACAGTCGTTGCTTTAAACATCAGAATTGTCATACCATTCTGCAAAACAACCTTTTTGACCTGATCAACAGGAACTTCAAATTCCAACTTTTTGAATTTAATCGAAGAAATAGACGGTTTGCGATACAAAAAGTACCAAGCCATCAGTCCCACAACAATCAAAAACAAAACCAATAATAACATGCTAAACTTATCCATCATCTGAATAACTCCTTAAAAAGGCCAATTTTCGCCTTTAAAACAACTAATTTTAAATATATCTATTTCTCTTAAACAAAAAAAAATGTAGAATTAACATCTCATTATATGTTAAATAATTTTAAATAAAATGGCATCTTATGAAAATATTAATTGTAAGAGTGTCGGCAATTGGGGATGTTATCCACACGTTACCTGCAGTATTTTTAATAAAAAAATACTGCCCTCACGCTCAAATCAGCTGGGTCGTTCAAAAAAAGGCCGCCAGTCTTATTGTTGATCAACCATTTCTTGAAAATGTTTTTGTTATAAACGACAAATTTTTGAATACTAAAAACATTTTACATACTCTAAAAACAATCAAAAAAATGAGGCAAACAAGCTGGGATGCTATCATTGATTTTCAAGGGATACATAAAACAAGCGCCCTTATCATGTTTTTGAACGGCAAAAAATTTGGTTTTGCAGTACCACACGCAAGAACCAGTATGTCGACATGGTTTACCCATATTCGAACAAATCCCGAATATAAAAACATAATTCAAAAAAATTTGAGCCTGGCAAGCAATGTACTTGAAGATCTTTGTAACATAAAGCAATGCCCGACAATTGACATACTAAAAAAAGAGTTTTATTTAAATTTTAAGCCACAAAACAAAGATTTAGTCGATAATTGGTTGCAAAAAAACAATATTTCAAATTTTGTACTGATTTGTCCAAATACAACTTGGGAAACGAAGCATTGGCCGGATGAAAATTGGATAGAATTTGCAAAATTATTTAAACAGCAATATCAAGATCGTGAACTACTGCTTGTAGGTCGTGATTTTGGAGCGGCTGCCAAAAACATTGCATTTACGCTAGAAAAACATGGCATAGCCATCAAATACGTGCCACCTTTCAATTTAAACGCCACTGCATACCTAATATCAAAAGCAAATTTGGTCATTGCCCCTGACACGGGACTTTTGCACATGGCCGACTTTTTAAACATTAGAACCATCGGGATATTTGGCCCAACCAATAACAAGGTTGTTGGCCCATTTTTAAACATAGATAACATAAAAAATGCAATTCAGGTTTATAAACCTGATCAATGGAATTTAAAAAAAACTACAAAAGCCCAAAACAATATGTATAAACTTAAATCTGAGACATTGCTGGAAAAAACCAAGGAGCTTTTAAAATGAAAAAATCGATTTTTAGAATGATGGTATTTTTAAGTTTGGCCATCCTAAATGTTAAGTGCTATCAAGCCAATAAAACAAACTCTTCGAACATTGATCATGGTGAAGTGAAAATAAAGATCACTAAACCAGAAATTTCACCACAACCACTAATCAAAACAACATTGACAATAGATGAGGCTGTTGAGATAGCTTACCAAAACAAACCCGACCTCAAGGCGTATAAATACGCAATTGAAGAATACAAAATGAAGGCAAAAGAGGCTTTAGCTGGCTACTTTCCCAAAATTAATCTTTGTGCGGACTATACACAAGTACAAAAGCAAAAAACGCCAGCGTTGAATGCCCAACTTGATGTCAATCAACTTGTTTACAGTTTTGCGGGACCTATCGAGTATTACAAGCAAGCGCGCAAAGCAACACAAGTTGTTGAATACACGAATGAAAAAGATAAAAAAATCATTAGAAATGAGGTAGAAAAAGCCTTTCTTGAATGCTGGCAGGTTCAACAACAACAAAAAGCCATTCAAGCTCTTTACAGTGCAAGCACAGAAAGCTTTGCCCGAGCAGAACATGCAAACAGAGTTGAACTTTTAGATAAAAGCGCTTGGTTAAAAAGCACATCTGATCATGCTTTAAATCTTGCAACAGTCGATAATTATTATGAATTCGTCGAAATTTCCAGACAAAAATTAGAATTTTTTATGGGACAACCCTTGGATTTGGAAATTGAAGATGTACGTCACCCAAAAAACAATGTTTCTGCTGATCAAAATTATAAACTTAAACTTAAGCTTATAAAAAATGAATCCAAGGAAGACGAAAATGCAGCAATTAACCCATTGGTTACTTATTTTGATTACGCAATTAGAAATCGTGAAGAGCTTAAGATTGCGCTCAAAAATTCTGAAATAGCCAAAGACAGCGTCAAAATCGCACGTGGATCCAGGATGCCAACTGTAAATTTATACATGAACACTGGCACAACAAAAATATTGCAATCAGACCCCGATGTTTACCTGGGAAGACGCAACTCTTATTACACCGTTTCAGCCCAAGTATCTTGGCCAATTTTTGATGGACTTGTAAGTTATTACAAAGAAAATGAAGCCCATGCAACAATGCTTAAAGAGCTTTTAAATAAAGATCAGGCTGCGCAGCAAGCCAAATTTGATGTTGAAAGAACCTATCACACGCTACTTTCATCGCACACAACATTTAAAGCCAAAAATCTTGAATTAAAGTATGCTAAAAATGAACTCAAACTTAAAAATCAGCAATTCAAAATTGGAGAAATATCAAAAGTTGAACTAGAAATAGCTAAATCAGATTACGAGAAGTATTTTTATTCGTGGCTCGAAGCAAAAACGGATACTGAAATCAAAAAACGTGATCTGCTATTTGCTTGCGGATATCCAAAAGAAATAAGTTAATTTTAAAGGAAATAATTTATGCAAATTTTAAATCTAATCCCAAACGTTTTATCCAAGGCTATTCCAATTATTTTCTCATTTGCAGGACTTGGGCTTTTGATAACAGTCCATGAGTTTGGGCATTTCTTTTTTTGCAAGGTATTTGGCGTCAACACGCCCACTTTTTCAATCGGGTTTGGCCCAGAAATTTTTAGACGTAAAATAGGCCAAACAGACTTCAGGCTCGCCATAATTCCATTCGGCGGTTACGTAGAAATAGCGGGCATGGCAGAAGTCGGCCAGGGCGAGCAAGAACACGCTAACGACACGGGAGATAACTCATTCGCAAACAAATGGTACTGGCAAAAGTTTTTTATTCTTGTCGGAGGCATACTTTTTAATCTTTTATTTGCCTACACAATATTTTGCGGAATGTTTTTGATCGGCTCATCGTCAAAAGATAAAGGCATTAAAGTCGCCAACATCGTCAAAGACTCAGCAGCAGCAAAATATGGTCTTAAAGAAGAGGATAAAATATTAGGAATTAACGACCTAAAACTAGATTTTGAAAATGAAGAAACACTGCTTGATCAGCGCCAAAACTTGCTATCAGAGATACGTTTGAATCCTAACAAAGAAGTAACATTGTTTGTAAAACGAGCGAATGAAGATCTTGCTCTAAAAATAGTACTGGCATCAAAGCCTGATGATGATGGAAAAGAGTTTGGAATTCTGGGAGCATATTTTGATGCACCAATGCCACGGCTCCCATTTTTCAAAGCTATTAAAACAGGAATTGAGTACACAAATCAATTAATTGTTGGCCTAATTCTTGGAATCAAAAAACTTATCAGCTCCAGAAGCCTTGAAGGCACGATGGGCCCAGTCATGATTCTTTCGCAAGGTGCAGCTGTAGCCAAAAGTGGCATTTTAGCATTTTTGATATTTCTTGCGATGTTGAGTATAAGCCTTGCAGTCATGAACATTCTGCCAATCGGCGCGCTTGACGGCGGCCAGCTATTGTTTGTAACGATAGAAGCGATCATTCGACGCAAAATCCCAGAAACAATCAAGCTTGTCATCAATCTCGCTTCGTGGATTTTAATTGTATCTCTGGCTGTTTATCTTTCATTCAAAGAACTCAGAGTGTTGTTTGGTAAAAACATTGAGAGCCTGTTTGGAAAAATCTTAGGACTCTTTAAATAAAGATTTAACATGATTGAAGTTGAGATCAAATTTAAATTGTCAGACGAACAAAAACGGACACTTCTTGATGGGGCAAAATTCGATTCAGAAGAGATTATTCACGATGTTTACTACGACTCCGCAAGTTATGCCCTCACAACAAAAGATTTTTGGCTGCGCACCAGAAACGGAAACTTTATGCTCAAAACCCCTGCTAGTTCACGTAATACAACAGTTTTTAGTATGCACGAACTAATCGATGAATCGTTAATTCGGCAGGCACTCAACTTGCCTTCCGAGCCAACGCTTGAACAAGCAGTTGCAAATGCCGGCTTTATACCGCTTTATAAAATAACAAACACAAGAATTACGTACTTAAAAGATGATCTAACCATCGATATTGATCACGCCGATTATGGCGATTTCACCTACGATCTTTGCGAACTCGAGACCGTGGTAGATCAGCCAGAACAAATACCGCAAGCCTCACTTAAATTACAAAATTTTGCAGCCAAACACGGCATCGCCATCGAGCCAGCAGAGGGCAAATTGATTCATCTGATCAGACTCACAAACCCTGAACACTACGCACTTTTGCAAGCTGCACGAAAAAAATAAAAACAAAGCCACTTTTTGCAATTTTTAAAAAATTATCTCCACAACTACGTCCAGATCAATTCTGGCAGCCCGCATCTAAAAAATTATCAATTCCTTGGCAAAGCCGATGAAGTCATGGCTTTTAATGATCAATGTCAATGTATAGCCGTAAAAATCATAATCTCAACGCGCAATAATATTCAAGCTGAAATTGCAGCGCGTTTGTAATTTTTAATTTTTTAAGATAGATTAATTAGTCAATGATGCATAATATCGAGTTTTTTGTGGAATTAAATATGATGAAAAATTTAAAAAAAATATTAACATTGGTCGCTTTTTTATTTACCAGCTCAGTGTGCGCGATGCAGCCAGATATTCAAGCAAGTGAAGTCTCGTCAACAGAGGCTTTGCAGGCATCAAGCCCAGAGATTCAGGAGTTTGAAAATTTGCTCCAGGCGACCTTGAATGCGAAAAAGCCGCCCATTTTAAAACAAATTAGTTTTGATACGATACGTGAGATTATTCGACTTGGAACAGTTTTTTTTACATTGAAAAAAGGCCAAAACAATGATCTATTGCTTTGCACAGCTATTAATTTTTTAATACCTCTTGTATCCGATTTAACAATACGTACAACCAATGCACTAGATTCGTTATCAATAAGCGCAAATGATCCAACATTTACTGCGCTAAAAAAACTCAGAAAATACATAACAACCCAGAAACTTAGCGTTGAAAATAAAAATAAAATACGAGAACAATTTAATAAATGCTTCGACCAGCTGTGTACAAAATTTCAATCAGAATCATCCGAAAAACATCCGAATCAATACCTAAGCGTCAATCTATACAGATTTATCATCAGATTATTTGTTTGTTTTATTATTTATGCAAATAAAAACATAAATAAAGACAATGAATCAATGCTGACATTGCCTTATTTACTGTCCTTGGTGAACGCCCTAATTTCCTCGTACGATTTATGGATGTGTGCAGATAACTTATATTCGGATCCAACAGGAAAAAAAGTATTCGACTTAGCTAAGGGTTTAAAATTTATAGATTTATACTCTATCAAAGAGGCTCTGAAAGATCAGCCTTTGATTATGGAGAATAAAAATGAAAAACTTTAAAAAATTATTAATTTCTGTCGCATTTTTGTTTATCAGCTCGGCATGCGCTATGCAGCCAAACTTTCAAGCAAGTGAAGTCGCGCCAACCGAGGCTTTGCTGGCCACAAGCCAAGAGGTACAAAAGTTTGAAGATTTGATGCAGGCGACTTTGAATGCGAAAAGACCAACTATTTTAAAACAAATTAGCTTTGACACGATACGTGAGATTATTAGGCTTGGAACGGTTATTATTACATTGAAAATTGCAGACTCAAACATGAAAAACGGCCATGAGAATAATCTGTTGCTTTTAACAGCTATTAATTTCCTAATCCCTCTTATATCCGATTTAACAATACGTACAAACAACCCGCTTAATTCATCATCGATAAGCGAAACAGACCCGACACTTGCTGTGCTAAAAAAACTCGAAAAATATGTAACTACCCAGAAACTTAGTGATGAAAACAAAAATCAAATTCGTGAACAGTTCAATAAATACATCGATCAGTTAAGTGAAAAATTTAAATCGGAATCATCCGAAAAACACCCCAATCAATACCTGAGCGTCCAGCTGTACAGATTTATCATAAGATGCTTAGTTTGTTTATTTATTGGTAAAAAGTATAGTTCAGCCAAAAATAACGATAGAATGCTTAGTCCATCTTTTTCCCTGTCCCTGATGAACGTATTTAGTTGCTTATTCTTATTTGATAACCAACCAACTACAGAAAAACAAGTATCCGATCGCGCAGACATGCTCAAGGCTATAAAATTTGTATCTTTGGACTCTATAAAAGAAGCTCTGAAAGAACATTCCACAAATCAGGGTTAGAAATATAATGCTAATTTTTAAAAAAATATTAATATTGGGCGCCTTTTTATCTGCCAGTTTAGCATATGCGATGCAACCGGACATTCAAGCAAGTGGAGTCGCGTCAACGGAGGCTTTGCAGGCTACAAGCCCTGAAGTGCAAGAGTTTGAAAATTTGGTGCAAGCGGCTTTGACAGCAAAAAAGCCAACCGATTCCGAACGTGTAATTGTTGGACTGGTAAGAGAGTTAGTACGATTTGGCGGGCCGATGGCCGTGATGCTTACATGCGGTTTGTTAGATATTGAATTCCTCAAGATGTTGCATGCTGGCGGTCTTTCAATCATTGTTTTCACAATCATGGCTGATTTGGCCATCTACAAAAGAGATGCTTCGCTGATCGCGCTTCGAAAGCTTGAAAAGTACATAACATCTCTAATGCCTGAACAGAGGAATGAAGTTATTGCGTTATTCAATGATAAATACGCATCCAAGTTAAATGATAAAATTATGCAGGAAAAGGATAGCTCTGAAGTGCGGTGGAAAGATGATGTTTTGGTCTCGGAAAATATTGTAGTACAACGAGGTATGGTAGCCATATTTGATGCGATAATACCACTACTTGTCCTCGATTTTCTATTCTATAATGACAGTAAATTGAAGCCCAAAATTGCCGAGGCTCCGTCGTATGCAAGAACTGTGAATATTTTGAAAGAACAGCGCTCAGCAGCCATGGATAGAGAACGCGATGCGTTACTGGATCTTGCATCATCTGATAATCCAACACTAGCAGCACTCTGGACAGAATCATTGAGAAAATTCGATCAGTACCGCAGCGTCACAACTCAACAACTTGAAGCTCAAATTGAAACACATCCTGAAGCTGATCACGAAATGGAAAATCCATATCAAGTCAAGCCCGCCGTTTTAATGTTCGTCATCCCGGCCCTCATCGACGCCTTGCTTGTTTTGTATAACAACTTTTACAATTCAACCGATCAACAAAAAAGTCGCGCCTTGGCAAAAATCAACGCAGCGCTAAAATAATTGTTAGATAATCAACCACTGATCAGGATTAAAAATATAATGAACAACGACCTCGCGGTTGAAATTGTGCCCAGTTTTGCAGGCTTTGACCTGGCCGATAAGCGGTAGCCCAACAAGCGCAAGATCACCAATCAAATCTAGGACTTTGTGCCGAACACACTCATCCTCAAATCTGAGCTCATTTAAAAAGCCTTCATTACTCAAAACCACGGTATTACCAAGCGATGTGCCCTTGGCAAGGCCATGTTTGCGCACCTGAGGCAGCTGCTCTAAAAAACCGAACGTTCGAGCCGGAGAGATGTCGTTAGCAAAGACATCCGGCGTTAATGTACACTTAAAATTGCTGTTTCCAATCAAGTTATGGTTAAAATCAGCGATATAGTCGATTTCTAGCTCATATACAAACACGCCGACTGCGGATTGTTTTGCTGGCTTGATTTCTATGTACCTGCCGGTTTTGGCATCTTCAAAACGCAAATCTTGTTTGGGGGTAATGTATTTTCTGGGCGCTTGCAAAACCTTTAACCCGGCAGCCAAAAAGCCTTGTACGAAGGGCAATGCGCTACCGTCAAGTATAGGGACCTCAAATCCGTCAATTTCGATCAAAACATTATCAAGACCAACTGAAGATATGGCAGCTAATAAATGTTCAACAGTACTCAAAATCCAGCTTTTTTGTTTCAAAACGGTGGCCTGCATTGCAACTTCTGGAATAACGCTGCCAATTTTAAAGCTTTCGCCAGGAAATTTGGGATTAATAAAAACAATGCCGAAATTAGCCGTGGCAGGCTTTAGAACCACTCGAACTGATAAACCAGAGTGAACACCTATTCCTTCAAAAATGATCGCTTTATTTAACGTCGTTTGCATAGCCAACATTTACACCCTTAAAGTAAAAATGGAACAAGCTGGACGAACCAGACCTGTTCCACTAATTTCATTATTCAAAATTATGAAAACTTAATCTTGAAGTTGTGCCTTGTGAGGATGAGCATCTCCAACATAAACTTTCAACTTTTTGATCACTTGTCGATTAAGCTTATTCTTTGGCAACATACCTTTAACACCGTGAATGATTAAATTTCGAGGATCTTTAGCCAAAACCTGCTTAGCCGTTCTTTCTTTGTATCCACTTCTCCAGCCAGTGTGATGGACGTATATTTTACCGTCCCACTTATTACCTGTAAGAACAATCTTTTCACAGTTTGTAACTACAATGTAATCTCCTGAATCGGTGTGAGGAGTGTATGTAGGCCTATCTTTGCCCCTCAATGCATCAGCTATCTGTGTGCATAGACGGCCTAAAACCTGCCCTGTAGCATCAATTTTACGCCATTGAGGATTTCGCTCTTCATTTTTTAAAACAAAACTTTTATTCATATCTTTATTCATATCCATGGTACAAAACCTTTTTCGCAGTTCAAAAAATCAAATATCTATCTCTGCACTTAAAAATAAGAAAGACTTCCACGAGTTTAAGCCAAAAAAAACCTCCGGTCAAACTAAATTTACGCAAAAAATGAATTTATCAATTATAAAAATACTATCTGTAAACAAAAGATTCTAACGCCATTTTTGCCAGTTCACAACGGCCTTCATAAAAGCCATAAATAATGGGTTTACAGAAAGTGGCCTCGATGTAAATTCTGGATGAAATTGTGACCCAAGCATAAATTGGTGGCTCTTCAATTCCGCCATTTCCACTAAATTCTTTTCTTCATATATTCCAGAAAACACCACCCCAGCTGCCTCAAATTCGCTACGATAAGCGTTATTGAACTCATATCTGTGACGATGTCTTTCCTGGACCAAATCTTGGCAATATGCCTGATGGGCCTTTGTTCCAGCAACAATACGGCAAGGATATGTTCCAAGCCTCATTGTTGCACCCTTTTGAGCAATACCCTGCTGCTCAGCAAGCATTGATATCACTGGGTGTGTGGTGTTTTTATTAAATTCAGTACTGCTAGCATCAGTCATACCAAGCACTGAACGGGCAAACTCAATCAACATAATCTGCATACCCAAACACAGCCCCAGATAAGGAACATTGTTCTCTCTGGCCCAATTTGCAGCAAAAATTTTGCCCTCAACTCCGCGCATATCAAATCCGCCTGGAATAACTATTCCATCAACAGAACGTAACAACTGCATAACCGTTTCATTCGGATTTGATTTGTGCTTTTCAATCTGTTCGGCTTCAAGAACAATCAGATTAACCTTAACACCATTCCAATATCCAGCAGACTCAATAGCCTCAATAACACTGATGTATGGATCATTGCTGCCAACGTATTTTGCTACAAGTCCAATTTTAACCTCTTTTTTGCTGCCCTCAATTAACTCAATAAACTTTTTCCACCCAGTCAAATCAGGCCTTCTTGGCTCTAAGCCAAAATATTCCTGAACTTTTTGACTTACACCCTGCTCATTCAAATCAATAAAAAGCTTGTAAATGGGTTTATGTGTTAATGCTTGAAAAATATAATCGCGATTCACTCCACACATCACAGAAAGCTTTTCGCACGGACTGACTCCAACAGATCTGTCCGCACGTAAAAACAATGCATCCGGAACTAATCCCATGCCCTTTAAATTATAGACGCTGTGTTGTGTAGGCTTTGTTTTCGTCTCATTTGCCCAACTTAAATAAGGAACATAGCTCAAATGACAATGCAAAAAACGATTATTGCCCAAATCCAAACGAATTTGCCTTACAGCTTCCAAAAAAATGTCACCTTCCATGTCACCAACCGTTCCACCAATTTCAGTCAAAACAAAATCGACATCTTTTTCTAGCGCAAAATCCAACAATCTCTCTTTTATTGAACTTACGACGTGTGGAATAAGTTGGATGCATCGCCCAAGAAACTTGCCTTCTCGTTCCCCCTTAATCAATGATTCAAATATTTGTCCAGACGAAACAGATGACGTCTTTGTAAGATGGATTCCCAACATTCTCTCGTAGTGCCCAAGGTCAAGATCTGTCTCAGCACCATCCGACGTTACAAACACTTCACCATGCTCAAGCGGTGACATTGTTCCGGGATCAACATTTAAGTATGGATCCCACTTTACAACGGACACGGTATATCCAGCCTTTTCCAGCAATACGCCAAGAGAGGAAACCAAAACGCCTTTCCCAATCGATGAACATACGCCACCAGTAACTGTTATAAATTTGGTACGGCCATCTAAAACTTTATTTAATTTATCAATTACACTCACCCTCATCTCCCAGAGAAAGAATAAAAAGTCTATTAAATTTCACAAATCAAAAGTATATATAATTAATGCTAAAATTAATAATTTTTTATTACCAAAATCGATTGATTTTATATTGACTCAGCATACACAAAAATAATTCGCTTAGTACTTTTAAACACCATTCAAAATTTTAAATTTAAAAGCATCATAATCCCAACCGATAAACACAAGCCTGTCCATCGGCCATTTGTCGCTTAAAGGTAAAAAAACATCAACAACATTTCCACGAACAGTCTTATTTATTAAAATATTTTGAGCACCAGGCGTAACATCAAAACATAAAACATTCGGCAAGCATGCAACTGCTCGCAATCCCGTGTTAACCACTTCAATATTTACAAATCTTTTATGCATCGGAATAATTTTATTCCACTCTTCTTTAAAAACTTTGATTGGTAATTGTAATTCAAAAATTGGCAACCCTTTATTAACTCCACGCATCCAAACCGCTTGAGCCACGCCGGTTGCGATAAAACTACACGGCAATTCAACAAAGCAAAGAGGCTTATTGATAATGCTTTTATTCAGACATAGCTCAGCGAACGCTGTATTAATTTTTAAAATTAATTGCTCTGATGTTTTCATGCTTTTTATCATGAAAAATGCACACATAAAAACGCCAAGACCAAATATAAATTTTTTAACAATCTGAAACCCAAAACAATCAATTGTGCTGTATTTAAAAAGAAAAATTAAAATTAAACAAAACAAAAAAAGTGCTGATTCATACAATGATCTGGGAAGATAATGCGTCAAAAAAGCCGGCCACATAAAAGCAAGTAAAGAAAAGGCTAAAAATGATAGTCTTTTAATTTGTTCATTCTTTAAAAATAACGTGAAAATCAAAGTAAAAATTGAAATAATCAAAACGCCTTTGCATAATCTATGACCAGCAGGCATAAAAGACAGCCCAAATAAATCAGACAAAAATGAAACTGCTTCTAAAAAACGATTGCTTACACTAATTACTCCGTCATGAAAACATAGACCTGAATGTACAAATTTTATTGGAAAAAAATAAAGGCGTGTATAAAAATAAACACTGAATGCAAGCCAAAAACATGCACTAATTTTTATAGCGCGAAATACCGAGTGGCACAAAGTTTCGGCTTTATCTCGAAAAATAATTACTCCCAAAGTTAACAAAAATGGGAATACTAAAAATGTTTCTCTGTTAAACAATGATACCAAAAACAAAAAAACCGCACCAACATAATAAAAAATTTCCCGTGTTTTAAGATACTGCTTGAGTAAAATTAAAATCAGTAACAACAATGTTAGATTTATAATCTGCTGGAATGCTGGCAACCACCCAAACCAGCTTCCCAAACTAATGTGAAATGCGAAAAATAAGGCCATCAAAAAAGCCCATCCCAAAGGGATAAACCAACTAAAAATGTTAAAAATTAATGCAGCATTTATCGCATGAAACAGGATAAAAATCAAAAAATAACCATACGGATTAAAACCAAAAAAAATAGATTGAATGTACGTAAACACAAAGGCCATCGGCCGGTAATAAACGCTAAAAAAATTTGGTTCTGATGGAACATAATTTGAAGCTTGATAAAAAGAACAGGCATCGCCCTCATAAAATAATTTGATAAAATCGGACCAACTTTGCAGTTGTGAATGCAGGATATTGCCGTAATCATCGCCCACAAAACCCCAATATCCAAATGGCAGCGTTAAAGAGGCAAACACAATTCCAAAAACCGCTATAAACAAAAACAAATGGTTACAAATAATATTGCTTAACTTTTTCAATAACATTTTCTCTCGTTCCTAAAATATGCAACACTTCCGAACAAATAGCTTCAACCTCCAACCCTGATTTTTTTAGCAAATAATCGCGTGAACCGATTTCGTGAAAATATTGATCCGCCGCAGTAAACGTCTTGAATATAATTTTCTTATCCAAATTTTGGCACAAAAAATTGGCAACTTGTTGGCCAAGACCACCAACTAATCCATGTTCTTCAATTGTAAAAATTGCTTGCAAAAAATTTGCTTTTGATAAAATAAAATCAAGTTTTAACGGTTTTATCGTATGAACATTAATCAGTCCACAATCAAGACCAAAATCACGCAATTTTTTAACAATATCGAAAGCCACAGAAAAAATTTCGCCCGTCACCAAAAATAAAACTTTATCACTTTTTAATATCTCTGCAGGCCTTGATAATTCAATATTTTGAAAAGCTGGATAGGCCATTCCAGAGCCACCTCTGCCAAGCCTGAAATAAACTGGACCTGGTAAATTATTTGCCTGCGGCAAAAGCGCCTCCAGATCAAAACTATTTGCAGGACTAATAACTGTCATGTTTGGCAAACAACTCATAAGCGCTATATCTTCAATTGAATGATGTGTTGAAGCTGCAGGCCCAAAGGCAAACCCAGCAGCTATTCCAATAATTCGCACAGGAAGGTTTTGATAACACAAATCAATTCTGACCTGTTCAAAACAACGCATCGTAACAAACGGCACAATCGAATAAACAAAAACCTTTTTACCTGCAAGTGCAAGACCTGCTGCAACACCAATCATATTTTGCTCGCTTATGCCAGCGTTAATAAATCTTGAATTAAACTTTTCCTTAAACGGCTCAACAACAGAAAATCCGTAATCTCCAATCATCAAGTAAATATTTGGATCAACCTCAGCTAATTCAATTAATTTTTTAATAAAAGTCGTTCTCATAAAAACATACGCTCCAATCGATAAAACAGCCGCATTCAAAACATTGATTCAATCAAGCCATTCAAAGGCTGTGGCACTTTTTGTAATTTTTAAAATTTGTTATTGTAACTCCGCGCCAGCAAACGCTTTGCAGGCCGATGCATAAAATTTATAAATTTATTGGCAGAGCCGATGCACTCTAACGCTTTGATCATAATCATCGATGTATAGCCCTGAGCATAAGCACTTTGATCTCATATTCTCGTTCGTATGGATTTGGCTCCGCCATATTTCGACTTCGCCGCAAGCGGCTACGCTCACCATGAACGGCTTTTTAGTCCCGTTCGCCCTGAGCAACGTAGAATTGGTACGAACGGACCTCAAATCTTATGTTTCAAAATTTCATTTTTTGCTAAAATGTATTGCTCCGGGCTCAATGACTTGTAGTGCCATTCCAATTTATCTTGCATAAAACTTACACCATTGCCCTTTATCGTGTTAGCAATAATAACATCTGGGCCGTGTGTTTGGCCGCAAAATCCTATAGCTGTTCTCAGCTCAATAAAATCATGCCCGTCAACAGATAAACAGTTGCAACCAAAACCCTCAAACATGTTTTTAAGACTGGAAGGCAAAAGATCTTCTGTTCTATCAAAACCCTGTAATTTATTGCTATCAATTATTATAATTAAATTATTCAACTTTAAGCGCACTGCAAGCATAACGGCCTCCCACACAGAACCTTCCTGACACTCGCCATCGCCAAGCAAGACATAAGCCTTGCTGGACAGGCCATCTTGCTTGCATGCAAACGCTATTCCAACTGCCATCGACAACCCATGTCCAAGCGAGCCGGTGCTTGCCTCAACTCCAGCAACACAGTCCTTTGTCGGATGACCAGCCAATACGCTGCCGTCTTGATAGAATGTACTCAACAGATCCGAACTAACAATTCCAACGCTTGCAAGGGTCGCATAAAATGCCGATGCAGCATGCCCTTTGCTCAAAATAAAATAATCGCGATTTTTGGCCTTATTTTTAATTAAATTTGTACTCATAAATTCGTTGTAAATAATTGTCAAAATTTCAACAATTGAAAATGCAGATCCGATGTGAGAACTCTTTGCATTAGTCACCATATCTAAAATCGAAAGCCTGACTTCTTGGGCCTTTTTACAAAGAGCTCGATTTTTCTCGGCAAGATTTAACGTCTTCATAATTTTTCACATAAAAATTTAGATTATTTTTAAACCAATTTAAAGATTGTGATAACCCACGCTGCAAAGAATATTTTGGCTGCCAATTCAATACATTTAAAGCAAGATCAATATTCGCTTTCCAATTTTTTGGCTCCCATGGCCTTGGCAATGAAGTATTCCAGCTAACATTTAAACTTGATCCAATCAAAGATTCAACCACTTCAACAACATCCTTAATTGTTGATTGTATACCAGTTCCACCGTTAAAAACAAAATCTCGAGCGGGTTTAACTGCTGCTATTTTTAAATAAAGATCAACAATGTCTTGAACATAAATAAAATCGCGCACGCATGATTCAGAAGATAAATTGATTTGATTATGCGTCAACGCACTAGTCAAAACAGTGGATATAAGGCGGTTTTGCATCTCATAGTCACCGTAAACTGAAAATGGCCGCAGTGTATAAACTGGCAATTTATTAAAAATAGCCTCCTTAACACAAAATTGAGTCGCTGCAGCCTTTGAAACGCCATAATCACTGATCGGCAAAACAACGTCAGACTCATGCATCGCAGAATCCTTCATGCCGTATTCAGATGAGCTTCCGGTGTTGATAAAGCAATCAAAACCAACATCTTTGCATGCATTCAAAAGATTGACTGTACCATAAAAATTTATATCAAAAATCTTACGCTGCTCTGACTGAAGCGGCAGACCTCCGTAAGAAGCTAGATGAAAAACAACGTCTGGATTTACTGATTTAACAATACTATTTATATTTTTAAAATCAGCCAAATCTACGTAAAATACGGTCAACTCCGAAATAATATCATTCAACCGCCACAAATCCGCATTGTTTTCCGCAATTAAAAAAACATTACCAGCTTCGTATAAAACTAAACGACGAACCAGGTTTGAGCCTATGAACCCTGTTCCGCCCGTAATCAAATAATTAATCATTTTTATCCCTTTTTTCTAAAATTTCAGAAATTATGTATGGTGGCCTATTTTTAACTTCTTGAAAAATTCTGATTAAATATTCTGCGATTATACTCAACGCCAAAAGCTGGATTGTTCCAAATATAAACATCACCATTAATAAAGTAGAAAAACCACGCGGTGCGTCGGTTTTAAAATAAAGATATAAATAAACTAGCATTGCGACAAATGTCGCAAACACTGCACTAATTGCCAGTTTCGATATAAACTCAAGCGGTTTGTACGAAAAATTTGTGATGGCCTTTTTTGCCCAGGTAAAATTTGCAAGAAAGCTATTGCTTGTTTTGCCAACATTACGATCTTGTCGAGTATAATCAACGCCAATCTGCTTAAACCCGGCCCAGGCTCGAAGACCTCGCAAATACAAGTCTTTTTCATTCAAAATTTTTATAACATCCACAACCCGACTGCTCATCAACCCAAAATCGCCAGCATCAACGGGCATCTCGATATACGAAAGCCATCGAAAAACACGATAAAAACACTTGTATCCAATGCGACGCAAAACACCACCCATTCGCTTTATTCTGACGCCATAAACAACATCGTATCCATCTTCATATTTTTTTAAAAATTCAGAAATAAGTTCTGGTGGGTCTTGCAAATCGCCATCAATCAAAATAACGGCATCACCGGACGCTTGCCTAATTCCAGCAAAAAAACTTGGCTGCGATGATCCAAAATTACGCGACATCAACAAAACTTTTACACGATCATCGGCTTGCACAACTTGTTCATAAACATTTCTAGAATTGTCTGTACTAGCGTTATCAACATAAATCAGCTCAAAATCGTAGGCCGAACCGTCAAAAACATTCTTAACTCGTTGATACATGCTTTCGATATTACCGGATTCGTTATAACACGCTGCTACGATTGAAATTTTTTTCATTTAAAACCAAGACGCTTTGATTTGATAAAAATTTTTTATACCACTCCACAGTCTCACCAAGACCCGCACACACACCGTATTTTGCACGCCATCCTAAAATATTACGCGCCTTTTCCGAACAAAGGTGCTGCTCTGGAATCTCATTGCTCGCCTGATTTTGAATTATCGGATTTAAATGCTTACACCCCATAACATCAAGAATTAGTTCAACAATTTGAATTACATTAAAAGGTTGATCTGTACTAAAATTAAAACACTGCCCCACAATTGAGCTGTCATCCATTTTTTCTGCTAATGTTAAATATGCGTCCACAACATCTTTTACGTAAATATAATCTCGAATAAATAACCCATTAGATCGTATAATTGGACGCTGTTCTTGAAGAACGCTTTTTATAGTTCCAGGTATAATTCGGTTTAAATGCAAATCGCCTCCACCAAAAAAATTACCACATCGCGTCACGCAAACCGGAAGCTGATATGTGTGAAAATACGACTGCGCCAGTAAATCTGTGCAACTTTTGGAAACATCATACGGATGACGACCTTGCATCGGCGCATCTTCCTTGTACGGCAGTTTTTCTTGAGCGCCGTAAGCCTTGTCACTGGAGGCTACAACTATTTTTTTTACCCAGGGCGAAAGCCTGCAAGCCTCGAGTAAATTCCACGATCCTTCAATATTCGAACGGAAAGTGGAAATTGGTGAACGGTTTGCAATGCCAACAATTGCCTGAGCTCCTAAATGAAAAACAGTGTTTATATCAAATTCATTTAAAACACGCTGTAACAAGCTAAAATCAAGCAAATCCCCTAAAATAACGTTAGTTTTTTTATCAAGGCCTTCAGTAAAAAATGTTGAATCTGCAACAAAATCGCGAACAAGAACAAAAACATTTGCGTCTTGACTCAACAACTCTTTTATAAGCCATGGACCAAGTAAGCCAGTAACCCCGGTAATAAAAACATTTTTATCTTTCCAATATTTGAACTCATTCTCCATCTACTCATCCCCGTAAAAAATTAGAATTGTAAGCGGTGTGACTGCTCTTTCGTGGCGGGTTTATAAATTTTTTCAACATCAGCCCATACTTTCCAAGGAGCTTTTATTTCCCATAATTTTTCAAGCAAATCTCGTTCGCGCAATGTATCCATGCACTGCCAAAAACCAGAATGTTTATACACCATTAATTGCCCATCAGCAGCAGAATTTGCCAACGGTTGCTGCTCAAGAACACAGCTTGAATCAGTAGATACATAATTCAAAAAATCGCGTTCTAGTACAAAAAAACCACCATTAATCCATTCATCGCTAACCTGTTTTTTTTCGAGAAATGCAAGGACTTGATCGTCATTTATAAGTAAGTTGCCAAAACGAGACGGTAGATTAACTCCGGTTAGAGTTGCAAGTTTGCCGTGAGAAATATGAAAATTTAGTAACTCCGAAATATTAACATCAGCAAGGCCATCTCCGTAAGTTAACAAAAATCGCTTCGTATCAACATATCGAGCAGCTCGCGCAACACGCCCGCCAGTCATACAATCAAGGCCTGTATCAACAAGCGAAATCTCCCACCCTTCATCATTCACCTGATGTTCGCTCACGACTCCGGTTTTTGTATCAATGGTACAATCGATGTCATGAAGTCTGTAGTTCAAAAAATAATTTTTTATCATCTCACCTTTGTATCCAAGGCAAATGATAAATCGATAAAAACCAAAGTGTGAATAATATTTCATTATATGCCACAAAATAGGCTTGCCACCGATTGGCACCATCGGTTTTGGCCTAAACTCAGTTTCCTCGCGCAATCGCGTCCCAAACCCCCCGGTAAATCATTCCGCTTCACAACTATCTCCCAATTTTTTTAAAAATATTTTTTTGCTTATTTTTTGATTTAAAAAATCTTTAAAAGTCTTTGTAATCCGATCTAAGCAATTTTGCGTTAAACCTGGATAAACACCTATAAAAAACGAATCGTGCATAATTTTATCTGAATTATCAAGGCGTTCCGAAATTCTACATTTAATATTCATGAATGCAGGTTGCCGAATAATATTCCCAGCAAACAAAACGCGCGTTTCTATATTATTTTCTTCGAAGTATTTTGTTAACTCAAGTCGTGTAAATCCAGCACTTGATTTAATGGTCAAAGGAAACGCAAACCAGCATGGATCAGCCAAAGGTAAAGATTGTGGTAAAATAAACAAATCCTGATAATTTTTGAAAAAATCGTATAAAAAATTAAAATTGTATTTTCGTTTCTCGATAAACATTGATAATTTTTTGAGTTGCTCAAGCCCGATTGCGCACTGCAAATCAAGTGGCTTTAGATTATAGCCAATATTTGTATAAACATATTTGTGATCATAACCCAAAGGCAGTTCTCCAAACTTCATTCCAAATCTACGCCTGCAAGCACCTTGGCAATGAGTCTCACCAGGAACACACCAACAGTCCTTGCCCCATGAACGCAACGAATCAACGATTTTTGCAAATTTCGGATTTGAAACAGCCACAGCACCACCCTCCCCCATGGTTATGTGATGGGCAGGATAAAATGAGAATGTGGCAAGATCTCCGAATGTTCCAAGCCTTGCTTCACCAAATTTTGAGCCCAATGCATCACAACAATCCTCAATCAAAAATAGATTTTTTTCGATACAAAAATTTTTGATCTGGTCAATTTGCGCAGGATTGCCAAGCGTATGCGCAAAAACAACAGCTCGAGTTTTTGGGCTGTATGCCCGCTTAATTGATTCAATGCTTGGATTATAAAAACCAAGCATTGAATCAACAAAAACAGGAATTAGTCCGTTTTGAATTATCGGAGCAACGGTTGTGGGAAAAGACGCGGCAGGAACAATAACTTCATCGCCATAGCTCAACGCCTCGTCACATAGCTGGTTTGAACATAGTGAAGAAATGGCAACTAAATTTGCTGATGAGCCTGAATTAACTACAAATGAATTTGGCACTCCCACAAACCTTGCAAGCTCCCGCTCAAATGCCAGGCCTTGCTTGCCGTAAGTTAATGTAAATTTGAGCAGATTTTTTACAGCAGCTACAACCTCGTTTTCATCATAACATCGGCCAGCGTAATGAATTTTATAATTATCAGACTTTAAAGACTCTTTTTTAACCGCAAGATGATGCAGCTTAACCAATTCAAGAATTTGTAGCTCAAGTTCCTGAGCAGTCAACTCGTTCGAAACACTACTCTCCATGGAACAAATCTTTCAAAATATTTGATTCCAGTAAATTTCAACTTGTCCAAGGTATATCAGAAATAAGAAAAATTTCTACTAAAATCAATGGATAACTTCTACATGAAAATCATTCTTTACATCATCCCAGGTTACCTCAATGCCATTGATTTTATATTTAGCTTTATCATCAGTTTCATAAACTTGAAGCCTAGGACAATCAGAATAGAGACGTATTGCCTGATTTGTTGCAAAAGTAAAATCGGCAGGTAAATTATGGAAATATATTGGCCCAAAACTTTTTGATTTTTTCAAGATAAGGTTGATGTTGCTTCCTAATTTTTTTAATTTTTCAGTAGCACACGAGTACTTAATTCTGCAATACTCCATTCCGTGTGCCAAGCAAACATAATTAATGGATATGTAAGCTAAAACTAGTACCAATAAACATTTTTTACAATTTTTATTCAAGTCAGAAAAATGGTACAACAAGGCAAGACTAATCATAAAGAAAAAGAGCCCAACGTAAATATAACGAGGTTGATGCGTCAATAAAATTGGAATCCAGCTAAACATAACACACGAAATAAAGGTTAAAATAACTAAGCCCTTTTTGCTATTTCTTAGAAACAAAAAAACCAAAACGCCAATAAATATAGCAATTAAGCCACCTTTAACAAATTGGTGATTTTGCGGCAAAATTCTTAGGCCAAGATAATCAGATAAAATTGTAACGAAATCGTAAAATCTTTCGCTCATTCTTAATATAAAACTCTTAAAATTTAGATCAAACATCAAAGTTGCATTGGATGTGGTTTTTATATTGAAGGAAAAAACTAATCCCCTAGAAATTATATACGTAAACAACGCAAAAAAATAACCACACGATAACTTTAGCCCACGAATAACATTGAACGATATCTGGTCATCTTTAAAATTATAAAAACTACAAAAAAACACAACCCAAAAAGGGAATACTACCATCATTTCTCGTTGAAAAACATTTAAGAGATACAAAAACATTGATAAAAAATAAAAATAATATTTTTGAGACACAATATATTTTTTAAGTGTTAATAAAATCAAAATAAGACAGGTTAATTCGATTATGTACTGCTGCCCAGAAAACCAACCAAGCCAATTAAATAAGCTGGAATGAAACGCAAAACACAATGCTAACACTACAGCCGCAAATGTCTTTTCAAACGTATAAATTATGTTGAATAAAAACACGGAATTTAGCGAGTGTAAAAAAATACTCACAAATAGATATGCTGAAGGATTTGGACCAAAAAAATGCACCTGCAATAGACTATAAATGAAAACCATTGGACGATAGAGACCGCCTAAAAAATTATCAAGCGTATTCACATAATTTGGGTTTAATACTGCACTAAAAGTTTCTCCCTCATAAAAAAAGGTCCCTATTTTCTTAAAACCAACATCCATTACATGACGAATTATGCCGAAATCATCGGCAAATAAACCCCATATATAAAACGGCAAATACAGGCAACATAAGATTATTATAAAAATAAAAAGAGAAGCATAAAATCGATAATGATCACAAAATTTTTGTTTTAAAATGGCTACGATCATCCCATAATCCTTTTTTCACGACATGGCTATTTTTAATGCTATCCTCACAAATCAAGACGCTCATTATGTTTGATGTATGCCTTCACTTTTTCTTCCTCAAAACCTACTTAGACCGTATTCGAAAAGACCTAATTTGAAGATTTCATACAAGACATCACCTTTGACATGATAGAAACAAAATCCAACGCATTGAACCTTGCATGCTTAAATTGAGAGTCCAACATAATCTCTGATGCAAATCTTAAAATAAAGACTCTGGCAATCTTTTTTAAGCGATCCCTGTCGTCAAATGCCAATTTATGGTACCAATGCTTGATTTCATCACTTTGGCAAAGTGCAATCACGTCCTGGGCGTTTGTTTGCAATAAATCGATAAGAAACATTGTCTCTTTATCTAACTCGGATACACGGTTAAAATATTCATTTGAAGTGACCAAATTAGGCAATTGTTGATGAAAAGCGATATAATCTGCTGTAGTTTTTTCTATTTTATTTTTAACCTTATTAACAATTTCTTTTATTTTATACTTTAACGCCTTATTTGACGATTGAGTATTTATCCCAGACTTCAAAACTTTCAAAATACCGCTATCTTTGTACATATCAGCCACGGCTTCCAATATCGCAGATAAATCCTGCACCAATTCTGGAGATACCATATTTTCGATTTCTGCATTGTATTTTATATTTTTTAGAATTAAAACAATGCTTTCTTCCTTGAGATATGGTACTAAATCTACTTGACAATTTTTGATTTTTTCTACCAATGCTCGTGGACTAAATTTGCCAGCCAATGTATCATCAACCACTGATTGCATTGTTTCTTTCAAAAATTGTTCAGCGTTTCGCTGGCTTATTGCATACTCAGCACAGTAGCCCTGAACAATATTTTTTTCAGTAACACAAACTGCTGGTTTTATTAACGTCATAACAACAAAAATTAAAATTTGAAACTTAATAATTTTATTCATAAAAAATCCTCAAAAAAATTTTTACACAAAAACATTAAAAATAACTATCCAAATATTATCTAAAAACAGAAATTAAACAAGTGTTTGTGTTTGTGAAAAACTTGATAACAATAGTTACCTATTAACCATTAGTCAAATATTTGATTTTCAGGGCCATACATCAACCTAACACACCTAAATTCAGCTACACATCGTCCCTGCAAACAAATTGATAAGTTTTTAGATACGAGCTGCTAGCATTGATTGGGTGCTAGGTTTCAGATGATTTTTCCAAAAGCTGCAAAAACTCCTTCATATAAAAATAGATTTATTCAGAAGCTTTGGGGTTAGTTGTTTTTAATTCGCCCGAGTCTTCACGTGTAAAAACAACCTCTTCGATATCTTGCATATTAAGCTCGATAACGCGCAGATAGTACTTTAAGGCTTTCATGCGCTTAGATGGCGATGAATGTCTGGAATGAGAGCGCAGCTGCCACATAAAGTGCTTTAAACGCTTTTTTTCCAGCTTCAGTGCTATGGAAAGAGCTTTTAAAGTCTGAGTATCCACACGTTCAACCTCGCCAGGACGACTAAACTGCATATGCTCGATGTATTTAACCTTTTCACTTGCATCGATAAGGCTTAACATTCTGTTAAAATTATAACTATCCTTGCATTGATTTTGATCTGAAGTACCTTCCAGAATGGTTTTATCAAAATTAAATCCCAATGAATTCGGCATCTGATCTTGAGAAGCTTTGTGCGCAACGTTATAGTAGAATAAGAAGCATCCCCTGGTCACTAGTAATGCTACAGAGATATAAAAAATAAATTTTATAATCCTACCAGCTGAAATCATCTTTCTATCCCTTTTTAACTACGGCAAATTTCATATCAGTAAAATTATTGCAAACAATCTAACTTATACCAACAAACAACTTGCCTCCTCCTATTTATAATTGTAAATAGGATATTTTAATAATACAATATAAAAAAATTAATCTTGAAATAGAAATATCAAGATACACATTTTCACAAAAAATGTAACATTTTTGGGGTAATTTGATATTAAAATGGTTAAAGTGCATTCAAACCGCTTTGCGTTTAAAAATAATTCTTGTTATAACTTCTAATGATCTAAGAAGTTGTAATTTTGCTACAAATATACCTAAACATGCTTATTTTGCTTAAATTTTAAAAAATGAACCCCTTTGTAATAATTAGTGGAATCTTATTTTCATTTATTTCATGCGCAATCTTAGCCTATACATCGATGGCTACGCCAGTTGGGCCTTGGATTGCTCCAACTATTATTTTGACATCCATTTTAATGTCAAATATCATGAAAATATTATGGCAAAAAAGCCTTTCCGTAAAAGATCTTGTCATTATCCAGGGAATCAGCGCCGGTGGAGGAATAATGGCAACAGGCATAGGATTTGCCCTGCCTATGCTTTATTTTTTAGACCCTTTGACCTTTAATCATTGGCTTGGGCATCCTTTTTACTTTTTCTGTTTAATCGGAGCAATTTGCATATCTGCTGGGGCCTTAGGTTTATGCGTAGGACGCATATTATCAAGAAGATTTGTGGACAACAATAGCCTTCCATTTCCAGTAAGTACTTTAACTTACAACATAGCTACAACTAATCAGCAAAAACAAACAAAAAGCTTGCTATCAGGCGTACTAAGCACTCTCTCAATACTTGTACTGAGAGATGGAATAGGCTCATGGAGCGGAATTTTTCCAAAAACTATTTACCTTTTCCCTTCGTTATTTATGCATGAGTTTAGTTTTTCGTTTATGCCAATGTTTTGGGCAATCGGTAGTACGATGGGAATTTCTGTAATTTTTCCAATATTGGTCGGTCTGCTATCTCGATACATAATTCTTTATCCAATTAACAATCATTCTGCGTACCTTCCGTTTTCGCTTTTTCAGCCATATTCTCCGGTTGTTTTTATTTTTGCATTTTGTAGCGGCATATTAATTTATGAAGTCGTACACGCTATGCCTAGCATTCAAAGCCTGATCAAAAAGATCAGTATTTTGAAAAATTGGACACTAGTTGTATTCGATAAGCTTTTAACATTTTTCAATAAAAACTTATTACGGTCGACTATTCAAGATAAACCTATTAATTTTATGGCTTCGATAATTATGTATACCGAGCCAATCATAACTCTTGCTCTTTCATTTTGCCTGCTTATTTATTTTAAATTTTCACTTTTGGCACAAATTTCGCTTATTATTTTTACAATAATTGCCACCTATCACATCTGCTTTATCAGCGCAGAGATAGGACTTCTACAGCTTGGTAGATTTGCCATGTTAATTATGCTGCCAATGTACTTATTGTTTAATCTTAGCTATGTTCAAATAACAATTTGTTGCGTATTTTTTAACGTATGTGCAGCTGTAGCTTCTGATTTTTTATTCGATTATAAAACCGGCCTATTATGTGGAATATCCAAAACAAAAATGCATAAATATCAGATACTTGGGCTTTTTGTTTCAGCAGCCTGCTTGGGACTATTCTTTTGGCTCTTGTTTACATCAATGCAAGTTGGTTCTTCTGAATTATTTGCCCAAAAAGCACGCGCTAAAGCTGCGTTATTACAAACAATTAAATTCGATCCATATATTATCGCTGCAGGCTTTTTATTTGCTTGGATTTTAAAAAAATTTAAAATTAGTCCAGCAATGACATTTGGAGGCTTGATAATGCCGAATAATATAATATTTTCGCTTTTAATCGGTGCATTAATCCCTATGTTTTTAAAAAATAAAGTTAATTTCCAATTTTTCTGTGCTGGGGCCTTTTCTAGCGAATCTATCTGGGTATTTGCAAGTATCGTATGCAAGATTTTTAGCTAAAACATTAAATTCCTATTAAAAAAAGGCATATTTTCAAACATTTGAAAGTATGCCTTTTTTAACATTTTTGTAACATTTTATTAATATTTAAGCAACACACTTGACAAATAGCGAGATCTATTTATCATGGAAAAGTACTTATAACAAACGAAAAGCCATCTTTTCTTGACTATGAGTAAAATAAAAACAATGAGAGGTTATAAATATTTCGTAAATTAAATTTGGAGGTTATGTCATGGTGTCAACAAGATTAAGAGTTAGAGAAATGCTCAGAGAAAGACGATGGACAACCAAAGTTTTAGCTGAGAAAACCGGCATGTCAGAGAGTTATTTAACTCATATAAAAAATGGAACAAGACGTTGGAATGAAGACGCATTAAAGAAGCTCTCAGAAGCCTTTGAAATCCGCCCAACAGATCTTTTTGAAAATTTTACAATCGAAAACGGCCTTCCAGTCAGCATTCAAATGCCGGAAGAAGCCCAAGCTCAGATATCCAATTTTAATCTCAAAGTAAAAGTTGTCCCAGTGGTAGGCGAAATTCCAGCCCAGCCATCAGCTTATAATAATCAAATTTTACAAGCCAAAACCGGATATGCAGAGCAATTTGCAACAGTTATCGGTATTGACGACGACAGCATGTTCTGTCTAGCAATCGAAGACAGCGCAATGGCCCCAAATTTCGTCAAGGGTGACATGTTAATCATCTCCCCAGCCAGCTGGACCAAATCCGGCGATATCGTTGCAGTTGAATACGGCAATGAAAACCCAGCTCGAACAATCATGCAAATCAATTTTTCAGATAATATAACAATGCTTGAATCTGTAAATCATAAAAAGGCCCCCGTAGCCCTTGTTAAAGGCAAGGATACCCTAAGAATCTTGGGTAAGGTAGTTTTACGATATCAAAAAATGAATTAAAAAACTGGCATTTAAAATATTCTCCGTATTTTAAATACCTTGCTTAAAAAGCCACGATCCTAAGACAATCGTGGCTTTCTTGTTTTTTCAAAACCCACCACGACTTTTCGCACTTTTTTCAAAACCCATTCGGCAGACCCGACCAGATAATGCCTGGCAGGCCGCATTTAAAAACTTGTCAATTCCTTGAAAAAGCCGGCAAAATCAAGCCTTTAGCGCACAACATCCCATGTATGCCCGAATTTATTAGGGATTTGAGCTGAATTGTTAAATCATAACAAAACATTCAACCTATGCCAAATAATTTACTATTTGACAATGTTTGTAATTTCTTTAGAATAGAAGCTAGTAGGTTATGTACTAATTTTTATTTATAAACCTGAAGGGGTAGTCGTGAAAAAAATATTGATGTTACTGTTAATGTCAGTCAGCTTGTGTAATTTACACGCAGACGCAGACGCAATTGTTGAACAACAAGCAAGCTCGCAATATTCTCCACAAACGTATGGAATGAGTAAGACTGCCAGAGAATTTGCTTATTATTATCATTATAATCCAAGCCACTTAAACTCACTCGATAAAGCTATAGCTGGAAAAGACCCTCACCTTAGCGATGTAGATGAGCATGGTTGCACTCTACTCATCGATTCAGTAATCCTTTGTGATGAAAAGCTCACAAAAAAGCTTATTCAATACGGACTAAACTTAGAGGCTGTTACTCATGACGGACTATACAAAGGCGATACACCACTTTTAATAGCAGCTAAACAAAATAGCACAATAACAGCAAGAATTGTTATCGGTGGCGGAGCAGATCTTAACAAAACTGATTTGAACGGCAGAACAGCGTTTAGTTACGCTGTCGAGAATGACAATTCGGAAATTGCAATTATGCTTCTAAGGCATGGATTGAAAACAGGTATAGAAGGTGAATTTAAGGGAGCTCCCCTTCACCTTGCAGTTGTTAAAAATTGTAAGAAAGACGTAGAAAAACTCATTAAAAATAAAACAAACATCAATGCTAATATTGCTACAGGATGCTTTAATGGATTAACACCCCTACATTTCGCAGCAATAATGGACAACTCTGAAACCATCAAATTATTGATTAAGGCTGGTGCTGTAGTTAATGCAAAATACAACAAAATTTACCCAGAAGCCATCACAGAAGGGATAACGCCACTTCACCTTGCAGCTGGATTGGGAAACATCGATGCAGTAAGGACGCTTCTGGAAAATGGCGCCGATATCGATGCTATATCAACTACTAAATATATGGCCTTTTATTTTCGGAGCGAAAAACGTACGCCTCTTTTAAACGCACTAGAAGGCGTAAATGAAGGAACAAAATACGAATCAGTTTGCATGGAAGTTGCAAAACTTCTTAAAGAAAAGGGTGCAAACCTTGAAGCAGAAATAGTACCCGGAAAAACTATATCCTCTTATTTAGCCGCATTACACCTATACATTGATTAAAATATTAAAATAGAAAAGCCACGATCCTAAGAAATCGTGGCTTTCTTGTTTTCAAACCCACCCCGACTTTTTGCACTTTTCCCTAAAATCATTCGGCAGCCCAGACCTGTTCAATGCTGGCAGGCCGCATCTAAAAAAATGTTAACTTCTTGGCAAAGCCGATGAAGTCGCATTTTCAGCAAGCTTGCACTAATGTATAACCGTATTTATACGGAATTTGGCACAACTTAGCATAATTTTTACTGCCAGCGCACCGAGCAACCCAAGCTAAAGATTTCACATTACAGGCTGAAATAATTTAACATATTTTACGACAAAACTCGGACCATAAAGCCTTTGCTTTATTCCGCTAATGAATTATACTACTAGCATTGAATAATTATCGTATTTACAAAATTAAATGGTGATAAAATATGAATGTTAAAAAAATAGCAATTTTTGCAATACTTTTTATGGCAACAACTCAAGTCTATCCATGCATTTCGTCAAATGCCGCAGATAGCACTGATCCAAAAGCAGCATCCTGCCAGCAAAATGCCGTGACTATCGATCAACAACCGCAAGAAAAGCGCCTAACCGACACAACAAAGCTTCAAACTCTAGATCAAGACTCAGATTTTACAGTGCAAAAGTTTGAAGAATTAGTTCAAGAAGCACTGGATGCCCAAACCCCGTCAAAAGCCAGACGAAGAAGCGTTTTTGCCGTCAGAGAATTGGTAAAGTTTGCACCTATAATTTTGCTTATTTTATCTATGGCCTGCAACATTATTAAGATTAATCCAAAAGCTGGCAGATACCTTGAATCTAAATATTTAACGGCAGAAAATGCTAAAACAATATCATACATTCTCACCTGTTCAATGTTTTTTACTCCGGTCATTGCCGACCACTTTATTCACTGTAAAGATCGCGCACTTGCAGCACTAAAAAACATCGAAAAATACGTTAAATCGTTGAGCCCGGATCAGAAGAAGCAAATCGCTCAAATTTTCAAAGAAAAATATGCGCATCTACAAAACAAGATGTCACTTGATGATTTTTATGTCTCTGAGGGCCTTTTCGACTTAGGCTTAGACGCCATTGCAGCAAAGATTCTATTCGTCGACGTATTACTTAAAATCAAAACCGTTAAAGACGCTGGCTTCGCTTTAGCATTTGCAGCCTCTTTAACGGCTGACTTAATCGTAAATTATAGAAATTTAGCCGCATACAGCGATCCATTATACCGAATTAATCAGGCATTTATTGAAGCAAATTAAAGATTGTTTCAATAATCAAACAACATTCGTGGGCGACTTGTAAACAAGTCGCCCATTTTTTATCGCGCGAAAAAACTTGTTAAAATATGGACTTCTGCTATTATTTACCTAGTTTTAGGGTTCCATTATCGGTCAAAAAAGGCTGATATCTCCCCCGAAAACACGTGTTATCAAAAGTGTTTGGGAGAACCTAATAATGTTAAAGTACGAGACATTATTTCTGGCTACATCTGAAATAACAGATGACGAGATTTCATCAATTGAGCAAGAGCTTGATAAGCTCTTAGCAACATGCAAAGGTAAGTTGACCCTTTACGATAAATGGGGAAAATATCGCCTAGCATATCCTGTAAACAAAAGTGATTACGGCGTGTACATTTTGGCTCGATACGAGTTCGAAGTAGGCGGAAATGTACCAGATTTTGCAAAACAGTTCGATGTTTTTATTAAAATCAAATGCCATGAATTTATCATGAGATATTCATCACTCAAGCTTTCTCCAAAAGCTGCCTTAACTTACAATAAACCTGACCCAATCGACAATACACGCTCAACAAATGTCGATAAATTCTTGAAAGAAAACAAGATGGAAGGCATTTTGGGCAACTATGAAGGCGGCGAAGACGAAGTCGGATCAGAGTAAGGTTTAAGATTTAAAAGTTCGAGGAAATTAACATGGCAAGATCAAAATTAAAAATCAGTTCAAGACTGTTAAATAAAAAAGTAAGAAAAGCAGCGTATTTGTCACAAAAACATTGCCGTTTTTGCGCAATTCCAGACCAAGAAGCAATGATTGATTATAAAAACGTTAACATGCTCAGAAATTTCATGACCGAACGATACAAAATCCTTCCGTCCAGAGTTTCTGGAAACTGTTTTTATCATCAAAGACAGCTTTCTAATCAAATAAAAATAGCCAGAATAATGGCATTATTGCCTTTCTGCGCAATTCAACGCTAAGATTTTATTAGTTGCCGGGGGGGCATCATAAAATTCGTCTTAATTATTTAATTTGAGGATAAAAAACCAATGAGTTTTAAGCAAAGATTGGATATTCGAAATATTGCCATCATCGCGCACGTCGACCATGGCAAAACCACTCTCGTTGACCAGATGCTTAAGCAGTCTGGCACATTAAACGTAAACGTACAAGCAAATGAACGCGTCATGGACAGTGGAGATATCGAAAAAGAACGCGGTATCACAATTTTGGCCAAAAACACCTCAATCAAGCTTCCAGAAGCTCAAATTAACATCGTCGATACACCAGGCCACATGGACTTTGGCGGTGAAGTTGAAAGAACGCTGCAAATGGTCGAAGGCTTTTTGTTACTTGTTGACGCAGCCGAAGGACCATTGCCAGGAACTCGATTTGTGTTGCAAAAAGCACTTCAATTGAATTTGAAGCCTATCGTTTTGATCAACAAAATTGATAGAAAGGATGCTGATATTGAAAGAACAGAACGTCATGTTCATGATCTATTCTTAGATTTGGCCACACAAGAAGAGCAACTTGATTTTCCAATTCTTTACGGTTCATCAAGACAGGGCTTTGCAAATACAGATGTAAATGCACCACTCGAAGGTACATTTCAACCACTGTTTGATGCAATCATTAAACATATACCTGTTCCAAAACAAGAAACCAATGATCTGGCTGTTTTAATCACAAACATCGACCATTCTGATTATCTTGGACGAATTGCAATCGGAAGAGTTTTTAGCGGCGACATGCACATCTCAAACCAAATTATTGCTTGCAAAGATAATTATGTCGGTAAACCAACAAAAATTCTCAAACTTTATCAATTTGAAGGCATCAAAAAAATAGAGGTCGAGACTGCAAAATTTGGCGATATAATAGCAATTGCTGGTGTAGAAGAAGAAATAACAATCGGCACAACGCTTTGCGAGGCTGGCAAACCAAGGCCGTTGCCTTACGTCGCAGTTGATGAGCCAACACTTTCTATCAATTTCTCTGTAAACGATTCTCCGTTTGGTGGACGCGAAGGCACATTCTTGACATCTCGTCACCTACGCGATCGCTTGCAACGTGAATTGAAGGTCAACTTGGCGCTACGTGTTGAAGACACAGACTCAGCAGATACATTCAAAGTTTCTGGTCGTGGTCAGTTGCATCTTTCAATTCTTGTTGAAGTCATGCGCCGAGAAGGCTTTGAGTTGCAGCTTTCTGCACCTGAAGTAATTTATAAAACAATTGATGGACATAAATGCGAGCCTTTCGAGCTTTTGACAATTGACGTTGATGAAGATTATCAGGGTGTAATCATAGAAAACTTGGGCAAGCGCAAAGCAATCATGCAAAACATGATTCATCATGGTTCACACAAATTAAGGCTAGAGTTTAAAGTACCTGCACGAGGCCTTATTGGGTTTAGAAGCCAATTTATGACAGACACTCGTGGCACAGGCTTGATGAGTCACAACTTTTTGGGTTATGAGCCGTACGCTGGACCAATTGCTGCAAGAAGCAAAGGAGCTCTTATTTCGATGGAAGGCGGCGCAGCAACAGGTTATTCATTAGATTCTTTGCAAGATCGCGGAATTTTGTTTGTTAAACCAACCGAAGAAGTTTACGAAGGAATGATTATTGGCGAACACAGCAGAGAAAATGATCTTGATGTAAATCCAACAAAAAAGAAAAAGCTTACAAACATGCGCGCGTCGGGTTCAGACGATGCAATTAAACTTTCTCCACCACGAATAATGACGATTGAAACATCGCTAGATTGGATCAACGACGATGAGCTAATCGAAGTAACTCCAATATCGATTCGTTTGCGTAAACAACATTTAAAATCTGTTAATCGTAAGCGCAGTGATCGATAATAAAAAAATCATCTATATTTAAATGATTCTTAAACAAATCTCTGTTATAATACGCAAAAGTAACAGAGATTTGTTTTTTGTTTCATCAAATCTTTACATTAAAAATCTCTGAAAATAAGATATTTAAAGTTAAAAGTAACTCTTTGGTCTGGAGAAAGCATGAGTTTGCAAGTTAACCAAAAATACGATTATCAGGGCCATACATCAATTCACGCGCTTCAACTACACGCGCACATCAGCTCTGTTAATAAATTAATATTTTTTTACACTCGGCCTGCATGCAGCGATCCAGTGCTGGGCGGCAAACAATTTTTGCCAAAATTGCAAAAACTGCCATCATCTTTGAAATCCTCGACTGGAAGGACGTTTTAAAGTGCAAAAAATTTTATCAAAAATAGTCGATTATAACGCATCGGGAGATCAATACACCAAAGTAAGGTTTCGGTTTGGTAGTCAATGAATAACTTAAAAGGATTTTATTATGAAGAAAAATAAAAAAATTTTGTTAATATTATTAAGCGTAGCATGTCTAAACTACTACAAAAATTACGGATCTCTTGATTATATAACGCCAAACATAATCAATTTAAAACAAAAATCAGAAGAGCTTCAAACACGATCAATATCTGCCTCCGCTCCGATAGATTCAATTTCGGTTACAAAAGTAGATTTTGACAAAACCATATTTAATCAAAACCAATCAATTTTTTATCTGGGAGCCAAAGAGGCCGCAACTGATCCCAATTTACAACCTTACGCTGTATCGCGAGTAGACTTGAGATCTTCTAGTCCACTAATCATAGCAATTGCTCCGGAAACACTTGCTGATGGATCAACGGCAAATCCGCTTTATGGAACTAAAATTTCAAACATGGTTCAATTTGGGCAATCATACCTTGCAGTCAATGCCCCGAACGAAACTGTCGACAATAAAGTTTATATGATACTAAACCCAAATGCATCCGGAGACAGCGTGTTATCCAGCAACAATCCAATCAATGATTCTGCACCCGCAGCCACACAAGAAATTAAAGCACTTGCAAGCTCTAGCGAATATATTTTTGCAGCAGTATCTGCAAGCGGTAAAACATGGGCAGACAACACAGCTGGCAGCGAAAATCGAGGCGTAGCGGTAATTTATCCAGACTTTCAAACTACGCCCAACAATCTAAAAAGCTTAAATGCGAATGATGTCGACCCAAATAATGCCGGCAACATGGCAGCACAATTGAATGTTGCTGCCAGCGAAGACGCATCTTATGTTGAAGTAGCATTTCGCAAAACGGCGCAAGGAATAACAAAAGCAAAATTTGATGAAAATGTTGCGGCAGAAAATGTTGGCGTCGATATGTTTTGGAGCAGTGACTTGCAAAGGCTTTTTATAGCATTAACAGATGTTACTCGCAACGAAAACGACAAAGAAGGCGGAGTTGTAAGTGTTGTAGTTGCAAGACTTGAAAAAGATGAAGTAACAGGTAAAACTGCTTTGATTTTCAGCCCAATTATTAACGATCCTACAAACGCATTTACAGAAGATAGCACAGATCAAATTCTTGGATTTTACTACAAATCTACCAACGCCAAAACAAGCAAGGTATCGACCAAAAAAGTTAAAATTATGCACACCAGTACTGATAAATACTACTTAATCACCAACAGCAGCTTTGTGAAAGTTATTGGTTCTCAGGATCAAGATAATGAGTATCACGGAGTTTATGCGTTTAAATTAATCGCAACAAATGATGATCCTAGTTTAGTCGGAACCATAGAAGCAATATCCAAATTTAACGATGCCAATGTCGTTGTTGGTCAAGCAACTGATTTAGACATTGCTTCTGCAACGGATATGTTTGTGCACGGCGATTCAGTATACGTCTGTCTCGGCTCATCAACCGATGGAAACAGTCTTGGAATATTTCAAAGCACTGCAATATTTAATGCATCTGGAAGCATTGTTAACTGGACGCCATGGCAGCGAGTTATGGGTAGCATCCAAAAAGTTTGGGGCGGCGCAGTCGACAATAACTCCAACAATTTTTATTTCTTAGCCAGTCAAACGCCAGTCGTAACCGATCAAACATCAAACACAGTCCACATCACTCAGTGGGGAACAACCGAAATAGCAAATTTGAACGCTGATGGCACGAAAAACACAGACCATAATTTATCATCAGTTTTAGAAAAAATATTCCCACAGTCCGAAGGCGGCATCTTGCAGATATTTGATTTTAACGATCAGATTGAAGGATTTAAAACAGGTGAATTTGCGATGATGGTAGTCATAGGCCACAGCAAAGTAGCTCTCGTTCAAACTGGCGAATTTATTGACGGAGTGTTTAAGCCTATATCTAAATTTGTAGAGGGCGCGAATGTCATCGTTTTTAATATGACAAACATCGCACCACTCTGCTGCGTTGAAGTTTCCAGAACAACAAATAATGATTCCGGATACATTTTTATTGGAGGACTTGGCGGAGTCACTGTATTAAAAAACAATCACGATAAAGGCTGGGCATCGCAAACTGGTTTAACATCGGTTTCAAGTTTGTCTGGATATTCATTTAAACAATTAACTGCTACGGCTGGAGATTTTACCAATGTAAGAAAATTAGTCTGCCGCGATAACAAGCTTTGGCTAGCAACAAAAGACAATTTTTATAGCGTAGACATTAGCAGCAATGCTTTCATAACCGGAGACGCCAATGAAACAAGGATCAATCCTGGTTTACCAACATCATCTAAATACTGCGATTTTGTAGTCGTTCCTGAATCAACCTCAGCTCGATATTTTATTTTTGCAACAACAAGCGGACTTTATTCGTTCAAGTCTGGAGCATTGTATAAAGTTGGAGCATTAACCGATCCAGCAGTTCACCTAAATTATATTTCAACAGATAAAGCAAACATATCAAATCAAGGCAATTTATACGTGCTTTATTCAAATTTTGTGGATGAAGTTGGCAAAGTTTACAGATATTATGTAAGCAGCTCTGGCGGAACAATTCAATCACTTGTTACTCCAATTAAATCAGCAGATACTTCTGACGGATTATTCGTTGATTTACATTACTATCGCGGTAATTTCAGCGCAGACGGCTCTTTTGGCTACAGCGTGCTTGCCAAAGGCATTGATCAATACGACATGTTCCACATGTATGAAATAACAACAGATCCAATCAATGAAAACCGTAACTTAACACAAGATGTTGGCATCAACACTGAACAAGATTGGTATATCGGCGCAGTAACAAGAAATTCCACTTCCGGCAGCATTTTGGTGCCTGGTGACTGGGGTCTGATAGTTAACGAATAAACAAAAAAGGATATTCAATGAAAACAAAAAAAATATTACAAAGCATTCTTGCAGCAAGCCTTGTTAGTTCATCGGCTCTTTGCGTTTTTGCTCCAACAAATTTCTTTACACCGTACGATCCAAACTTGCGCCTTCCAGAATGTCCTAAAACCAGATTTCAAGTAGGTGCAAACATTGAATGGGGCCAAACGCATCACTGCAAAAACTGGGATGGTGACAAAAAAAATGTTCTTCAAATTTACAATGATTACGAAGACGTTGCACTCATGTTTAAGCATCCTTCCGACGAAAACAGAGAGGCTGTTGTTGCAGCTTACAATGATCTTTATTCAGCTTTTGGAGGCCAGCTGACAACAGCTCCTGTAAAATTTACTGGCGAATTTAGTCAGTTGGATGCAACAATTTTTGGAAAGTACACGTTCAGGGATTTTATTAAAGGAAACCTAGGCATCTATTTATTTTTACCTGTACGAAATGCTGAAATTTCTGATTTAAGCTTTAAAGACGAGTCTTCTGATTACTTGCCAGTGGTTCCAGAATATTTCAAACAAAATTACACGCAAAGTTTCGACACATTCAAAAATAAAATCAAATCTCTTGGCGGACCTGACCTACAAAACTGGAACAAAACAGGCTTAGGCGATGCAGTAATAATGCTTGACTGGACACGAAGCTTCCATCAAAGCAAAGAGGTTCTAAAAAACGTTGATTTATCAATCAAGCTTGGACTAAGCATGCCAACTGCTGAAAAAAAGAATATTGATAACGCCTTCAGCATGCCGCTGGGCAATGACGGTGCTTGGGGTATTCCTCTTGGAGCCGGACTTGGACTTGACTTTGAACACCACATACGCCTCGGCGGAGATGTTGAATTTGTAGTATTTTTAAATGAGACACACATAAGGCGTCTAAAAACAGACTACAATCAAACAGAAATCTTGTTGCTCAATAAAGGCAATGCGACAGTTGATTATGGCTTAACATGGAAATTTAATCTATTCTTGCAAGCATACAGGGTATGGAAAGGTTTATCTTTTAAAGTTGCATACGAATATATTAAACACGATTCTGACAAACTTTCTGAAAAAACCGACACATTTAATTACGATATAATTAACTCTGCCAACAGCTTAAAAGAGTGGAATACACACAACCTGATTTTTCAGCTCAACCTTGATTTCTTTAAATGGGTGGAATTTGTTGCCAAGCCTCAAATGAGCCTATTTTATAAGCTTCCGCTTACTGGCAAAAATGTAATTAATTCTCAAAATATTGGTGGCCAGATCGGCTTTAATTTTTAATTAATGGACATTTTTACCATGTAAAGCTTTTTGCGTTTGGTTGTAAATCTACGATTGGAAGCTAGCTGTAAATGGCAGGGGCATTTTTCCTTATTTTGAAAATTTTAATTCGGCAAGCCCCATCCAATCGCACGCTGCTGGCGGGGTCTAAAAAATTATCATTTTCTTTGTAGCTCTGATGAATAGCCGCATGCGAGAAGCCATAGTCGATGTATCAATCTGTCTATGCATGTTTTGACATGGCGCAATGTTTGATAAATTTTAAAATTAGTCAGAGTTTTGATTAATAATAAAATCTTCGAATAGCAATATTATTTAAGCCGCCAAGGCTAGCCAGAGTTATCCATAAATTTGATAAACCATAGCTAAAAAGAGGTAGCGGGATACCAACTGTCGGCAAAACACCAGTAACCATGCCAAGATTTATGCAAAACGATAACAGAATATGTATCAGTAGTCCGATTCCAATTATCTGTTCAAACAAAGTCGCAGCAGCACTGATTATAAAAATAATTCGAGTGAACAACATCGAAAATAAAAGAATAATCAGTAAAGCTCCAAAAAAACCCAGTTCTTCGCAAACAACTGAAAAAATAAAATCTGTATGATCCTCTGGCAAAAAATTAAATTTATTTTGCGTTCCATGTAACAACCCCTTACCAACAATCCCACCAGACCCGATGGCAATTTTGGACTGCTCAATCTGGTACCGCTCTTTTTTTGTATCACCATAACCAAACAACACCAAAACACGCTGCTGCTGGTATGGTTTGAGTACGTTCCAAAAAAATGGCGCGCCAAGAAGCCCAATCAGCGCAAGTGTAAGAAAAAATTCGTGACTGATCCCTATAAACCAAAAAATAATAAATCCTGAAAACAAAATTATTAACGCCGTTCCCAAATCTGGTTGCTTTAAAATTAAAACAAAACTGATCATCAAAAGCATCAGCGGAAAAACAAAATTTTTAATCTGAAGATTTTGCGTATCGGAATTTCGCAGTGACTGAATTTCGCCCAAAAAATAGGCTATACAAAGCGGAAAAAATAGCTTGGCAAGCTCGGATGGCTGAAATTTAACAAAATAAAGAGATATCCACCGTTTGGCACCAAGCCCAACCATTCCGCCAATCATCGTATAAACGAGCAAAAATAAAACCAAAAAATACGCCCAAAAACCCCATCTGGCAAGCCGTCGCAAATCAAAGATGCAAAAGAAAAAATAGATTACAAAACCGAAACCAATTCCCAAAATCTGTTTTTTAAAAAAGAGTGAGTACGGCTTATCTGGCTGATAAGTCGAGCTGAACACAAAGAGTAACCCTATCAAAATTAAAGAAAGAGTTATAAAAAAACTAAACCAGTCAAAATAGCGAAAATAACGCCTATCAATCAACATAAAAATAGCAATCTTTACAAAACTACTATAAACTTCTTAACAAACCTAGGGTGTCATAGATAAACATGTTACCCTCTATTTTTTTAAGTTTCAAAACTTTTTTCAAATTTAGATTCTGTGAGATAATTATGATTCCGAGAAAGCTTGAGCTTAAAAATTTTTTGAGCTACGGCGAAAACATGCAAACAGTTGATTTTTCCAGGCATTCATTGATATGTCTTTCCGGCAAAAATGGCAACGGCAAATCTGCACTGCTTGATGCACTGACATGGGTAGTCTGGGGACAGGCCAGAAAAATTACTGCCGCGGTAAAGCCAGATGAGGGATTGTTGCGGCTTGGACAAAGCCGAATGATGGTAAGTTTAGAATTTGACTTTAACCAGTCAATTTATCGAGTACGTCGCGAATTTGCAAAAACATACGGCAAGGCACAACTAGCACTAGATTTTGAAGTGTATGATGCCTCATCAGATAGATTTTTTCCGCTTACAGAAAAAACTGTTCGGCAAACTCAGGAAAAAATTGAAACAACTCTCGGGCTTGATTATGAAACATTCATCAATTCGGCATTTTTGCGCCAGGGACAATCAAATGAGTTCTCAAAAAAATCACCTCGCGATCGCAAAATAATTCTTGCAAACATTCTTGGACTTTCAAAGTATGACAAACTCCAGCAAGCGGCGCTGGAAAAAGTTCGATATTACAACGATGCAAAAAAGCTTCATCTCCAAACCGAAGAACAAATCAACGCAGAGCTTGAAAAAGAGGCTGCGCTAAAAGCCGCTCAGGCAGAAAATTGTAAAAATCTAGAAATATTGAATAGCGGAGCTATCCAAATTCAGACTCAGTTTCAAAATAATTTGGAACAAAAAAACAAGCTGGCAGAACAAAAAAAAGAGTTCGATCAAGTTGCAAAAGAAACTGGTATCCAGCAAGCTAAAACTGATCAAAAAATTGCTGAACTTCGCGCAGTAATCAAGCAATGGCGCAACATTCAGGCCAAATCACTAAAACTACCAGACATCAATAAACTTGAGCTTGAAAAACAGACTCTGCAAAAAAAAGAACAAATCTTTTTAGATCTGCGACAGGAATCATTAAAACATCAAGAAGAGATAATCAAAAATAAAGAGTTCTATCAAAAACGGCTTGTCATGCTTGAAAGCAACTTTGAAAAAAAATTGAATGAGCTCAAACTTGCCATAGAAAGAAGCGAATTTACCTCAACTCAAAACAAAAAAATCATGCAACAAAAATCTGCCGCCATCAAAGATTTATCCGGCAAGCTCGACTTGATGGCCAAAGAACAAGAACAAACGTCAAAAAAACTCAATGGTAAAGAGCTCTTTGAACAAGCCGCAAATAACATCAAGGCTCAGTTCGAAAAGCGAAGGGCTTTTTATCAGTCATGCATCGACAGAGGTAACTTTCTCAAGACTGAAAAAGTTGATCTGGAAGAACGCAAAACCGCAATTCAAGATATTCACAACCCTGCCTGCCCGTTTTGTGAGCAAATGTTAACCGCAAAGCGAAAGCAATTTTTGGGTACAAAACTTGTTAAATCTGAAATATTTTTAAATACCCGACTAACACGTATAACCAACATCATCAAAAAATTAAAAGTTATACTTGTCGAACAGCACAAACAAATTTTAAACATTGATAAAGAGTTTAATCTGTATAAACAGCTGGAAGCCAAATTTGACGATGTAACAAAAAAGATTGAAGAGACCAAACTAGGGCTGGCCGATTACAAAAAAGAGCTTGCTGAGCTTGAAGTTGAAGAATCAAAAACGGCATTCAATCTGAACAAAGAAAAAGACATGCTAACACAGCAAGAATCAGACAGATTAACACACTTTGCCAAAGATAAAGAGCTTGAAGATTCTGCTAAAAAAATAGCCGTTCTTGACCAAGAGGTCGCCAAAATCAAGAAAAAATTATTCGATTATTCAGAGATGCAAGCCCAGTTAAAACGGGTTGAGGCCTCAATTCAGGATTATTCTCAGTTTAGACAGGAGTTTGACGCACAAGCCAATCGGCGGCTTTTAATAACGCTGCTTATAAAAGAGGTGCGAGAGCTACAAAAAAACATTGTTTTATTAACAAACAGGTTGAATGCAATAACAATAGATCCTAACATTGAGTCTACTCTTGAAAAAAACATATTCGAACTGAAAAAAAACATTGAAGAAGTAGCAAAGCAAAAAGAGACTTTGACGCTTCAAATCGGCCGAGCAGACAACGAGCTTGGGCGACTAGAAAAATTAAGAGTGAAAGCAGAATCGCGAAAAGACAAATTAAAACAGCTTGACCAAGAAATTGAGGACTATCAATTTTTGGCTTCAACTTTTGGCAAAAACGGAATTCAGGCGCTTTTGATCGAAGATGCAGTTCCAGAAATTGAGACTGAAGCCAACAGAATTTTGGCGAAACTCACCGATAACCAGGCACAAATATTTATTGAATCTGTGCGAGACCTTAAATCTGGCGGAGTCAAAGAGACCATGGACATTCAAATATCCGATGCCGCAGGCATCAGGCCTTACGAAATGTACTCTGGCGGGGAGGCATTCCGCATCGACTTTGCCCTGCGCATCGCCATCTCCAAGCTACTTGCCAATCGAGCAGGCACCCCACTTCAAACATTGATTATTGATGAGGGGTTTGGCTCTCAGGACGAAGAAGGCCTGACAAAAGTCATGAGCTCGATTTTGGCGATACAGGAAGATTTTCTAAAAATCATCATTGTTTCCCACCTGTCAGAATTCAAGGACAATTTTCCGATTCATTTTATAATTGAAAAAAAGCTTGGTGGATCTGAGATAAAAATTGAAGAAAGAGGCTAAAATAAAATATTTAAATTTCTCACTGAATCAATTTAAATATTTTCTATTTATCAATAATTCAAGCTGTGCCCGGTTGAATAAGGCAATTATTATTGTTAAATTATTAAAGTAGTATAGACTAAAAAAAACTTAACACACGACGTTAAGGCGCTTGATATTTGTGTTTTTATTGGGGATTGATATGAAAAATATATTTAAATTTTTGTTCGCTGTAGCGTGCTTTTCAACAATGGCTTTGTCTGCCATGTCTGACAGCCTTGTTTCGCTTAACGATATTAAAAAAGAGGCACAAGAAGATGTTTATGAAATTTTTAATCAATTAAAAGATATGAATGTTGTGCCGCAAGAGTTATGCCTAAACGACTCAAACATCGCCAAAAATGGCCCTACTTTATTAAAACTTTTAGAAATCGTCCAACAAAATCCTGATTTTGGGCCACAAAAAAATCAGTACATGCACAATCTAATTCAAAAACTTGATCACATAAGCTACATCGAGCTAAGGCAGGATATAAGTAAATTTAAAACGCCTACACCACAGGATAAAGCCATGGATTTGACCACACTACACGAAATGTACACATTTCAAGATCCAAATTCGACCGCCCAAAATCCAATTTATCCGTTCAGATCTGAAATCGTTAATATATTCCTCAACAAATCAGCCATTAATAATTCAAACTTTTCGTACGAACAACGAAATAACATGTTTGGATTATTTATGGAGAACAAATACCGCGATATTTTAAAAATTAAAGAGTCATACCCAACCTGTTCAATCAAAACCGACGACATCTTGGCTTTGGCTATCAACGTCAAAGCATTTGGCATTCAAAAGTCGATTCTGAAAAAGGTTTTAATCGGCACAGCTGTTGTTGTCGGCTCAATTTTAGTAACGGCTTTGATCGTATGGTTGATCTATAAATTGGTAGTATACGCAAAACAGGCACTCAAAGAAGATCTTCATGCTGAAGTTGATGGAGTATTCGCCAAAGCCGGCATTGTAGTCGTTTCGAAAGCTGATGAGGCCGCACATAAATTAGAAGCAGCAACCGATGCTGAACTTGGCGTAACGGAGGAAGGAAACCGTAATGCAATTATTATAGGTCTTACAGATGAACAAAAAATTGTACTTGCAAACAAAATTTCAATTAATCGAAGATTGCAAGACTTACTTAAAGCTGCTCTTGGTGGCGCACCTGACGAGCTACTTGAAGTAGTCATACAAAGAGTAACTCAATCTGCTGCAAACGGCGTTATTGGCGTACGAGACAACGAAACTCGCGAACAAGCATTACAAAGAGTAACTCGATCTGCCACAGACGGTGCTCTTGGCGTACGAGACGACGAAACTCGCGAACAAGCATTACAAAGAGTAGCTCAATCTGCTGCAAACGGCGTTATTGGCGTACGAGACAACGAAACTCGTGAACAGGCAATACAAAGAGTAGCTCAATCTGCTGCAAACGGCGTTATTGGCGTACGAGACGGCGAAACTCGCGAACAAGCATTACAAAGAGTAACTCGATCTGCCACAGACGGTGCTCTTGGCGTACAAGACGACGTCACTCGCGAACAAGCAGCACACAACATGTTAAAAGCGGCTCTTGGTGGCAGACCTGACGAGCCACTTGAAGTAGTCATACAAAGAGTAACTCAATCTGCTGCAAACGGCGCTCTTGGCGTACGAGACGGCGTCACTCGCGAACAGGCAGTCACCGTGTTAAGCAAAGCATTGGTTAATGGTGCTATTAACGCAGAAACAGTCGAAACACAGGATCAGGCAACGCAAATATTAGCTCAGGCATCACTCCTTGAACTAAAAGTGGATTCTGAACAAAGTAAAAGAGAATTAATCAGTCGCATGCAAGATGATCCACACATAATAACTTTGGCGCAGGATGTTGCAAGAAATCGTGCAATGCAAAAGATTATTGAGCCTTCCGCATACCACATACTCAATAAAGTATATGAATGCACCGAAGGAGCTTCAGTTGGGAAAGTTGGCCTTAAATTAATTGGCCGCCCTATAAGAATTCCAGGCGACAAACCAACTCCAGACCCGTTCAGAAATGTAGAACCATCATCGGCAGAAGTAAATCAATATTTTGCAGATCTCGTTCAGTGGAATGCTGACCATCCAGAAGATAGAGTAAGCCCATTTGTTCGAGTGAAAGCAGCTGAAGGAGTGACGACAGCTTATTATTATGCAAAGCCAACAGATATTCACGCCGTTGAAGGTATGGTTACGCGCACCTCTGACGAACAAAATCGGCGTGTAAATGAAGAAATGCACGCTGTAGAAGCAATAACTTACCAATCACGTTTCCCAACTTTTGGCAGCAGCAATTCAATGTATATACCTAAACAATAATAATTAATTTTATTTCAAAAAACAAAAATGGTGAGTTTTACACTCACCATTTTTGTTTTTTAACACCTAGTCAAAACCATGATAAATACGACCATACATTGACCATCTCATTCCGCAGCATCGTGTACATCGAGCCTGACAGCAATTTTACAATTTTTTAGATGCGGCCTACCAGCAATGATCTGATGCTGGATTTCAAGCGTTTTTTGAAAAAACTGCAAGAAGTGCCTGTGCATAAACGGCTATGAAATAGAATTGATTAGCCCCTTGGCATCGACAAAAGATATGTTTAAATCTGCATAACGCCTTTTAATCGATGTATCAACATTGCTAGCCACAACAAAATTATCCCCTTCCGGATAGCTACGTCGAAATGCCTGAAAATTCTTTGCGACTGAGGCCAACATCGAATCATCTTGTTGAGCCAAAAATTTACATTCAATCGCTGCAATCGAATTATCTTTCTTGTTTCGAATAACAAAATCAATTTCATGGCCGCCTTTATCACGCCAGTAATTTATCGAGCGAGTTTGAAGCTGTCCATGCATTTCGTTCAAAACGCAATGCTCCCACATAAATCCCAAATCTTCCGATCTAAATTCAGCTCGACCCTTTGCGTGGCATACAAATCCGGTATCAAATCCATAAACTTTTGGCGCCATCACAATCTCAGTCGGTTTATGCGTAGAAAAAGGCCTGATTATGTGTACAACAAACGTTTCATCAAGAACATTCAAATAATTTGATATTGTTTGCCTGCTTACCTCGCAAGGAGCTGTGTATCGAGTTGCTTCAAAAATACCTCCACTGTTTGCCAACAACAGCTCTGTAAATTTTTGAAAGGCAAATCGTTTTCCAACGCTAAAAATATCTTGTATATCCTTTGCCCAGTAAGCATCAATCCATTCCTGAAAATACTTTTCAGGCAGCTGTTTTGCCATAAAAAAAGATGGCAGGCCCCCAAACAAAAATCTATGACGAACATCGGTATTTTCGAATAATTCCAAATCTTGAAAAAGCATTGGTGGAAGCCAAATTTCATTTTTACGGCCAGTTAAAGTATCTTTAAATTTTGCACTCGCACCCAACGTTGAGGATCCCGTAGCAATAATTTTCACATCAGAATAATGATCTGCAGCAAGCTTTAAAAGCTCGGATGGATTGTCGAGCCTATGAATCTCATCAAATACAATATTTTTACCCTTCTGACTTTCTAAAAAACCTTCAGGATCAACAAACAACTGTCGCGTTCTAGGACTTTCACAATCAAAATATTGGATGTTATCCAGGCTTTGACAAAGACTTGTTTTTCCAACCCGTCTTACGCCCATCAACCAGATAATGTTTCGGTCCAACCAAGCATCATTAATCAATTTTTGCCAAAAATGTCTTTTTATCAGCATTTATAACCTTTCTTTCAAAAAACAACCATTTTTCATAAAAACATTACTCTAAGTGTAAACCCATTTTAACACATAGATAATCTAAACGCAAAACCACCTTGCACTTAGAGTAAATATCCTCAAGTTTTATAGAGTTTTACTAGATTTAAAATCTGGGTTAAGCTGCAGTCTCTGTGGTCAGGAATAAATTTAAAAATTATCGAAAATGGACAAAAATGAATACTAAAAAAAATAAAGGCCGCCTGGAAGTTGTTTGTGGGTCAATGTTTTCTGGCAAAACCGAAGAATTGCTACGCCGCCTCAAACGCGCAGAATTTGCAAAACAAAACGTGCTGACAGTCAAGCACAGTATCGACAAGCGCAAAAACATGTGCTCAACAAGTATATCCTCGCACCAGGGCCGCGAACGCAACGCGTTTATAATCAATAACTCACCACTAAGCATAGAAAAGATATTTGAACTAGCAAACCCAAACATCGATGTTATCGGGATTGATGAGATCCAATTTTTCCCTCAAGAAATGATTGGCGTTATTTATCAGTTGATTGACGCAGGCAAGCGCGTGATTGTTGCAGGTCTTGATCTAGATTTTAGGGGCGAACCGTTTGGAATAATGCCAGCTCTGCTTGCAGTCGCAGACGAGGCGCTAAAACTCAAGGCTATCTGCGTTACATGCGGCAAAGATGCTTACCACACGCAAAGAATAGTCAATGGCAAGCCTGCAAAATACTCTGATCCAATAATTTTGGTCGGTGCCGAAGAGTGCTATGAAGCCCGATGCAGAAACTGCTTTGAAATTGACCAATTGCCATCGTTTGTGACGCCATCGATTAACAAAGAAAATATGACAAGCCTGTAAAATATATGTTAATTTTCATGCTAAACCTTATTCAAATAAAGTTACAACGCAGTTTGTCATGCTGAACTTGTTTCAGCATCCAAGTAATTTATGGATTAAACATGAGAATCTATGCAGTTTATATTCTTACGAATGAAACCCGTGGAACATTGTATATCGGCGTTTCTAATGATTTAAAGAGGCGAATGTTGGAACATAGACTTGGCCTTGTAGATGGATTTACAAAAAAATATTCTTTAAAAAAATTAGTACACGTAGAGCAATTTAAATATATTAACAATGCAATAAAACGCGAAAAGCAACTAAAACGCTGGCATCGAGAATGGAAAATTAATCTCATTGAAGAGCAAAATCCAGAGTGGAATGACCTTTATGAATCAATATTTGGACCAGAATAAAACGTGGATCCTGAAACAAGTTCAGGATGACAAGACTACGCTCAGAATGGCCAGCTACGCAATAAACCGTAAATACCGGAACAGGGGAACATCGGCTTCTATCGCTATTCCGTTCCACATTGAATTTTGACGCTTATTTGTCATGCTGAACTTGTTTCAGCATCCAAGAATAATTTATTGAAATGAAAATATTATGTCTAAAAATAAAACATTTTACAGATGCACAAATTGTTCGTATCAAAGCATAAAATGGATCGGGTGCTGTCCCGGATGCAATGAATGGAACAGTTTTGCTGAGCAAACAACATCATTTTCAGGTTCCATGGCCAGCGGCGCAAAAGTAGGCTCAACCGCGACACCAACAAGGCTTTTTAGTATCAACGAAATCAGCGTAGAATCGCAAATCCGCATGCAATCTGGCGTCAAGGAGTGGGACACTGTTTTGGGCGGCGGCATTTTGCCAGGATCATTCATAATTTTGACCGGCGACCCTGGAATCGGTAAATCAACGTTGTTGCTGCAGATCGCAAACAAAATAGCTGAAAATAAAAAAGTTGCGTATTTTTCGTCTGAAGAGTCGTTACAGCAGGTTAAAGGTCGAGCGTTGCGACTAAACATTAACAATCAAAACCTTTTATTTTCCGATGAATCTTGCCTTGAAAACATAATTTCGACATGTGAACAGGCCAAGCCTGATCTGATGATTCTGGACTCCATTCAAAACTGCCATCTATCGACACAATCGCACGCATATCCTGGCACGATAGCTCAATTGCGCGAAGCAGCCTTTAATTTGATGCGCTTTTCCAAAGAAAATAACGTTGCTGTGCTTATAACAGGCCACATAACCAAAGATGGGCACATGGCCGGACCAAAAATATTGGAACACATGGTCGATGCAGTCTTTTACCTGCAAGGCGAAGATCGCTGGCAGGTCAGAATTTTGCGCTCGGTCAAAAACAGGTTTGGCACGATCAATGAAGTCGGTTTTTTTGAAATGCATGAACAGGGCTTGGTCGAAATTGGCAACATCAATCAATATTTGATATCTGAGGCTTCTGCAAGCCCAGGATCTGCTCTTGTTTGCTGCATGGAGGGCTCTCGCCCATTGCTGCTTGAACTGCAGGCTTTGTGCGTTGATTCAAAATTCGGCATCCCACAGCGCGTTGTGACAGGTCTTGATTCAAAGCAAATCGTACTGATTGCCGCTATTTTGGAAAAATATTTACACATCAAATTCAGCACACAGGATATCTTTTTTAAGGTCAGTGGCGGATTTAAAATAAAAGAAAGCTCTGCAGATCTAGGCATTGCTTTGGCCCTGCTTTCAAGCTATTTTCAAAAGCAGCTGCCAAAAAAATCAGTTGCTGTAGCAGAAATCAGCCTAACAGGCCAAATCAAACCAGTTAACCAAATCGGCGCTGCAGTCAAAGAGGCGACTCGCTTTGGCCTAGAAACGATTTTGACGGCCAAAAACCAGGGAATTAAGGGTGACTGTAGAACGGTCGGATTCCAAAACGTTTATGAACTCTTAAGCCTGTTTCCAGAATAATAATTTCTACTTGTAACTGCCCCCCGTTTTTGTTTTCAAATTTTGTATGTTAAAATTAGACACTGTAAATCAAATTGTTAACTTAATAATATTTAAAGGACTTTTTATGAATTATATAAAAGTTGCGATTATTCCACTATTTTTTTTAGTTGGCACAACACAAGCCGCTAGCCATACATTGATCGACGCAATCAATGATGATAAATTCGTTAATAGCTGCGTAGTTGGCATGCCGAATCATAACAAGGATAACCATCAAACATTGGTCCTCGAGGCAAGGTTGACGGATCCAAAAGACGAATTTATTAGATTAGCAGAAATTGCCATGCATTCCGAAAGTCGCACTGATACGGCTCAGGCTGGGCATGACTTTGTTAGACTTGGAATCAAAGCAATCTGCGCTTGCACATACGTTTATATTTCAAACAAGTTTAATGATATAAAACTTGATCTTATACCTGCAGCCGCTTTATTGCTTTGGAATCGAGCAAATTTTAAATACGACAAGGGCGATATGTCGTTAATTTCATTGCAAGCACTGGAAACATACTTAGATTCATTAAATACCGAGCAAAAACAAGCTCTTTCAGCGCTTTTTAAAGACAAGTACGCAACAGCTTTGCGCAAAAAAATATCAAAAGAAAAAGGCGATAGAATAGCCTCTATCATACAAGCTCTGGTAGCAGGTCTTGATTTGGTAGCCCCTGCTCTTTTAATTAAAAAAGGAGTTACGGGTTTTATAGCCGCGGACAACACAAACAAGGCGTGTATCGGGTTCACATCGGCTCTCTGCGCAACTGATATGCTTCAAATTTTAACAAATTCATGGTATAGCATGAATCACAAAAAAGACCTCACTTTACGAAAAATTGAAGAGGCTTTAAGCTGATCAAATCTCAATTTAACAACCAAAATCAGGCCGGCTTGCTAAAATGTAAGCCGGCCTGATTTTTTTAATTTAAGCCTGTTTTCAGAATAACAATACATGTTAATTTCAAATACTTTATTTTTATTCATTCAAACTAGTATAATTTATTTTACGTAGTAATTTTATTTTTTTAAATGGGAGAGGATAATGAAAAAGTTATTAACTTTAACTGCACTTTTATTAACTGTTTTTCCAATGATCTTAAACTGCATGGAACAAGAAGCAGCTTCAACATCTGATCAAGCTGCAAGGGCAGGCATCAAACCAAATCCGGCGCTAGAGGCTGATTTAAGCATATATTATGACAGCGCAACAGAAACATTAAATTTGGCAGCAAGAAAACTAACCTACGATATTTTCAAAGCAGAACTTAGGAGAATATCAATTTTTATCAAAGCAAACAAAGTCGTACATTTAAACTTAGAAAATAATCTTTTTGATTATGTACCGCTAGAACTTATCCAGCTCATGATATCATCACCATCGCTTGCAACGGCATCGTTGAAAGGCAACTTTAATCGAGATAAGGGACTCAATGAAATAACAGGGGTACTACTTCCAGAAATTCTTAAATGCCTTCAACAACTTGCCATAAATTTAGCAACACAAAATCCAAAAGAACTTGAAGCAGGGAATCTTACAAAAAAAACAATATTTTTAGATGAAAATATGCCACCGCTAGAATTTGTAGTAACACCTCAAATGCAACAAGCTGCACCGTCTAAATTGAAACCACTTCTTTTAAGCGGACTTACATTCATTGCCGGAATAGTAGCAACACAAGGCGTAAATCTTTTATCTATGTACCTGAAGGGTTGGCTATCCCAAAACTCTGACTGCAGCTGTCCATAGCCACTGGCGTTTTTTGCAATTTTTAAAAAAATCATTCTCCGGCCAGCATCAGATCATGCCTGGTAGCTCGCATCTAAAAAATTGTCATTTTTTCGGCAAGCACGATTAATGCGCACATTTAGAATGCAATGATCAATGTATGACACTGAATATCATAGGTTTGACGCTATAACTTGAAAACAACAAAAAAGGCCCCGACTTTTTTTAGTCGAGGCCTTAAACTTAAATTTTAAATTTATATATCAAGATTCCTTACAAAGTGTGCGTGCTTTTCGATGTATTGACGCCTGTCTTCTACATCTTCACCCATCAATGAAGCAAACCACTGATCAGCCTTCATCGCATCTTCAATGGTAACCTGCAAAAATGTACGTCTTGACTTGTCCATTGTTGTTTCCCAGAGTTGTTCAGGATTCATTTCACCAAGACCTTTATATCGTTGAATGGTCATCAAAGATTTGCCAACTTCAACAATAGCTCTGCAAAGCTCAAGAGCTCCAACGCCAGACTTTTCAATATCTTTGTCGGTTAATTTAAAAAACCAATGCTGATTATTTAATTCACCGATTTGGCGAAAAAGATTAAATAAATTTTCTGTTTCTTTGGCAAGAAAAAAATGCTGACTAACTTCCCAAATTTCTTTGGCGCCTTGAAATGTCATCACTGACTTGGAAGATCCGCCTTCCAGCTCTCCCTCAGATGTTTCAATTTTTAATGCAACATTGTATTTATCGGCAAAAAATTGATTCGATTTATCGACCAATTCATCGAGTGTAAATTTATCTTTTGCCCATCCGATTGAATGGAGAAATCCAACTAATTCATGACAATGTGTGTGGGTAACTTCAAGCTCGTGACTTATTTTTTCAAGCTCTTTGTCGAAACTTAATACTTTATCTAAAAGATTTTTCCACGCAGCATCTTTTAAAATCTCTTTTTCCAAATTCAAATTTGAGTTTCCAGCAGCCCAATCAAACAAGAAGTTTTTGAGTTCTGAATCGTCTTTTAAATATCGCTCTGATTTGCCCACCTTGACTTTGTAGAGAGGTGGTTGAGCGATGTAGAGATACCCTTTTTCGATTATTGGAAGCATGTAACGAAAAAAGAATGTCAACAACAATATTCTGATGTGAGATCCATCAACGTCTGCGTCGGTCATGATTACAATTTTATGGTAACGAGCCTTTTCAGCATTAAATTCGCTGTTGCCAACACCGCCACCAATCGCAGTAATAAGATCTTTTATTTCATTATTTGCCAAAATTTTGTCTAGACGAGTCTTTTCCACATTCAAAATTTTACCGCGCAAAGGCAAAATTGCTTGTGTAAATCTATCACGACCCTGCTTTGCTGAACCGCCTGCAGAGTCACCCTCAACAATGAACAATTCTGTTTTTGAGGCATCTTCTTCAGAGCAGTCGGCCAACTTACCTGGCAATACCGCGCTTTCAAAAGCAGATTTACGGCGAGTCAATTCACGTGCACGTTTGGCAGCGTTTCTTGCGTTCTGAGCCAAAATCGCTTTTTGCAAAATTTTTTTTGCAATCGTTGGATTTTCTTCAAAAAATGTATCCAAAAATGAGTAAGTCCAAGAATCTACAATGCCTTTGACTTCACTGTTTCCAAGCTTGGATTTAGTCTGTCCCTCAAACTGTGGCTCTGGCACCTTCATACTAATAATACATGCCAAACCTTCTCGAGTGTCTTCACTTGAGAGTGGGCCATCTTTTAATAAATTGTGTGCTAGCCCATATTTATTCGAGGCTTTTGTTAGAGCTGATTTGAAGCCAGATTCGTGCGTTCCACCTTCAGGCGTCCTGATGTTATTTACAAAACTATGCATCTGCTCGGCGTATCCATCATTATATTGAAACGCAAAGTCCAAAACATATATTTCATCATCGTGATGGTAATTGATAATTTCATTGAAGATCGGCTTCTTCTTTGAATTCATGTATTCAATAAATGAAACTATTCCGCCCTCAAAACAAAACGATAACTCTTTTCCTATGCATTCATCTTGAATATCGATTCTTAGGCCTTTATTTAAAAATGCAATTTCCCTGAAACGTGATGAAAGAGTTTCAAAGCTAAATTCAGTAGTTTCGAAAATATCTTTATCGGGCCAAAATTTCACAAATGTTCCGCGTTTTTCGCTTGTACCATCTTCCTTTAATCTGGCAACCGGAACACCCTTTTTGTAGGTTTGTTTGTAAGTCTTACCATTTCTAAAAATTTCTAACTCAAGCAAGCTTGAAAGTGCGTTTACAACAGAAATACCAACACCATGCAAACCACCAGAATATCGATACGCCTCTTTTTCAAATTTACCGCCAGCATGAAGTTTTGTCATGACAACTTCAGCTGCCGAAATTTTTTCGGTTGGATGTATATCTACAGGTATACCACGTCCATTATCCTCAACAGAACATGATCCATCAGAATGAAGAACAATTTTTATGTGATTACAATGCCCTGCTAGCGATTCATCAACTGAGTTATCAACCACTTCGTAAACTAGATGGTGTAGGCCATTGATATCTGTCGAGCCGATATACATGGCTGGGCGTTTTCTGACAGCCTCAAGCCCCTCCAGGACTTTAATCGCACTAGCGCCATATTCTTCATTTTTGACTGGTCCATTTTTCCCAATTTTATCATCATTTTTCATAATATTTTTTACCCCACTGCCTTTAAATTATTAATTAAAGATGTTTTCTGAATTACTGTAATATTCACAGAAAACTTTCAAAAAAATAAAGATTTTAGTATTTTACCAGTTAACGTGCATTTTTAAGATAAAATTTTATTTTATAAGTTTAGTATAAAACACAATTTTTGCGAGTTAGGCTTTAAAAAACTTTAATAACTCATTTATTTATTGCTGAGAATTGAAATTATGAAAAATAATACAAAACAAAAGAATAAAAGCATTTTTTACATGAAAAAGGCGTTGCTGCAGGCTAAAGTAGCGTTTAAGAATAATGAAGTACCGATTGGCGCTATTATTATTGACTCTGATGGGCATATTTTATCAAGAGCTTACAACAAAATTGAGAAATCAGGATGTCAAGCAGCCCATGCCGAGATGATTTCTATCAAACGAGCATGCGAAAAAAAAGGTGATTGGAGATTGAATGGTTGCACATTATATGTTACTCTTGAGCCTTGTTTGATGTGCCTTGGCTTGATACAACTTTCAAGGCTTGATAAAGTGGTTTTTGGGGCCGAATCACCATTATTTGGAACTGGAATTTTAAAAGGACAAGCCGACAGTCTAGCTAAAACATATGCAAAAAACTTGAAAATTGAAGGAGGGGTTTGCGTTGATGAATGCGCTAAATTATTGCAATTTTTTTTTAGTAATCAAAGAAAAAAGAAAGGTGGGTAAGTGAAAGATAGAGCTATATTTATTGAAAAAATGAAGGCAAGCATGTTAGTTCGCAGAAGTGAAATGCTTGGATTAATGACTCAACTTGCTAGCGAAAAGGTCTCTGATGGGCAAGTGCAAGACAGCGGCGATGAGGCATTATCGATCTCTATGGAGCATCTGCAGAGCTCTTTGCAACAAACAGACATGGATGAAATTCGCTTAATTGACGGGGCTCTTGAAAGGATTGTTCGACAAGAGTACGGAGTTTGTATAGATTGTGCAAACCCAATCCCAGAGAAGCGTTTAGAAAATTTTCCATACGCGGCACGATGTGTAGCTTGCCAAGAAAAATTAGAGTTGTAGAATAGTCACTAAAGTATATCATGCCGGTGTAGCTCAGTGGTAGAGCAACTGATTCGTAATCAGTAGGTCGTCGGTTCAAGTCCGGTCACCGGCTCCATTGTGTTGTATATTTTTTATGAATCAACTATTCCATTTAAAACAGAAATTGAAGCGAACAATGTCGACGGAAATTGTCTATTTGTATCAAATCAACCATTTGCAGGATACCAAAATTCAACTGTACGCGAATTAATGACGGCTAATTTTGAAGTGGAATATGAGTTTGGGCAGTTTTTGACAAAAAAACAAATTTATGTAGAATTTAGGCTTGTATAATATCTTTGATGTAGAAAATTGGTTTAATTAAATTGTTTTTACTTAACGGTACGTAAGGATTTATGGAAAAGACTGTAGTTAAAAGCAATAGAGGCGCAGCCTCTTTGTTGCATGGCGTAGGACGTAGAAAAAGTTCTGTTGCACGTGTCTGGCTAAAGCCAGGAAAAGGTTTAATCGAAGTAAATGGTAAAGATTATCAAAATTACTTTGATACAGACATCAGCAAGGACAAGGTTGTATTTCCTTTCAAAGTTACAAACTTAGAAAAAAAATACAACGTTCAAGTCAATGTTGCTGGTGGTGGACTAAAAAGCCAGGCCGAAGCTGTTAGGCTTGGAATTTCACGAGCTCTTCTTGTTGTAAACGAAGCTCTTAAGCCTGCTTTGAAAAAAAATGGCCTATTATCTGTCGATTCTCGCTTGAAAGAACGTAAGAAATACGGTCAAAAAGCTGCTAGAAGAAAATTCCAGTTCGTAAAACGTTAATCTTCGACTTTATTGCATAAGCCCTGGTGGACTTTTGTGTACTGCATTATTGATTCTATCATATGCAATGTTTTCATTAAAAAAACTTAGCACGGTGGTGATTTATGTGTGGAATAGTTGCTTATGTTGGAAGCAAGCCTTGTCGTGAATTTGTTTTGGACGGGCTGCTTCGTCTTGAATATCGTGGTTATGATTCAGCAGGATTTGTATGTGTTGATTCACAGACAAATCGTTTGAGTTTCTTCAAAGAAGTTGGCGGCGTATCTGTTTTAAAAAAAGCAGCAACTTTAAAAGCCAATGGTTTTGTTGGGATGGGACATACACGCTGGGCAACGCATGGCGTAGTAGATCAAAAAAACGCTCATCCTCACTTCAATTGTAAAAAAACAATTGCCGTTGTTCATAACGGAATCATTGAATCGTACATGGATATTAAGGCCCAGCTTATTAAAGAAGGTCATAATTTTTGCTCAACGACAGATTCAGAGGTTGTAGCACATCTTTTTAGCAGTTTGTTACAATCTTGCAACGACCTAAATAAAGCAGCACAAATGCTTGCCAAAACTTTAAAAGGTGCATTTGCCTTGGTTTTTACATTTGAAGACTATCCCGACATACTACTCGCTATCAGAAGTCGCTCTCCGTTGGTCATTGGGCTAGGAATTGATGAAAATTTTGTAGCCTCTGACCCTCTCGCGTTTTCCGACAAGACAAGCAGAATTTTATTTTTGCCTGATGAATGTTTTGCTATCGTTAAAAAGGATAGTGTTGAAGTGTTCGATTTTGACAATAAACGATTAGAGGTATTACCGCGTGAAATTGACAGTAAATACATGTCTGTCGACAAACAAGATTTTGAACATTACATGCTTAAAGAAATATATGAGCAAAAAAGGGCTGTCACTCGCACACTTTCTTTTTACAAAGCAATCGGATTTCCAGAAGACTCTGCATCTGAAAGCGTTTTGGGCCATAGAAATATCGTAAACAGCGATAGTTTATGGCGCCAAATTGGGTTAAGTTCTGAACAGGTTAAAGATCTGAGATATTTGAACATTGTTGCAGCAGGAACATCTTGGCATGCAGCACGAATAGGGCAATTTTTCTTTGAGATAATTGCTAAAATACCAACAAAAGTTTACCTATCCTCAGAATTTAGATACATGCCGTTTTTTGTCGAAAAAAATTCCGCTTTTTTGTTCATTTCACAATCTGGTGAAACAGCTGATACACTCGAGGCCTTGAGGCTTGTAAATTCATTTGAAGTTCCAACAATTACGCTTACAAACGTCTCATCAAGCACAATGGTTCGCGAATCAACGGGCTTTTTGCCAATGCAAGCTGGACCTGAAATTTCTGTTGCATCAACAAAATCATTTTCAACACAGATTGCTTCATTATACTGGCTAGCACACAGAGCCGCTTTAGAACGTGGTCTTTTGTCCTGGCAAGACGTAACAAAAGCAGAAGAAGAATTATTTGTTGCAGCTGAAATTTTAGAATCTACGCTTGATAATTATAGATTTAAAATTACAAGCCAGCTTGCACCATTTTATGCCCAATTTGATAAATTCATTTTTCTTGGCCGTCACGTAAGTTATCCATTCGCACTTGAAGCCGCACTAAAACTGAAGGAAGTTTCATACATTTTTGCTCAATGCTATCCCGCAGGTGAGCTTAAGCACGGACCAATCGCCTTAGTTGACAAAAAAACTCCAGTGGTTATTTTTTCATCATTGGATGATATTATTTACCACAAGCTTGTTTCAAACGCTCAGGAAGTTAAGGCCCGAGAAGGCCACTTGATAGTATTTGCATTTGAAGGACAAACCGAATTATTACAACTGGCAGATTGCTCGTTCGTGATTCCACGCGTCAAGCCACTACTTGCACCGCTGGCAATGACTGGCGTGATGCAGTTTTTGGTTTATCAAATATCTCATGAATTAAGACTTCCGATAGATAAACCTCGCAATCTTGCAAAATCTGTCACTGTTGAGTGATGGAATCAAAAACATGATATTCAGGGCCATACATCGACTATGGCCATTTTTTATTTCGAGTTCATCGGCCTTACAAGTAATTTAACAAATTTTAAACATCGGCCTGCCAGCATCGACCTGCACAGTGGTTTCGACATTCTTTTTCAAAAATTGCAAAAAATGGCATTGCATATTTAAAGGTTTCAATAATGTTCCATTCCTTATTGCCATCTATCAAAATTATTGTAAAATGCATACGTAGTATTGAAAATATTTGTTTTATTATTATTTATTTATGACATATCAATGATAGTGAAAAATCTACGTAAAATAAGCGTATTTATAGTTTTTGCATTTTTGGTAACAATCCAATCATATTGCGCCATAACGCCTTTAGATAGCATATTAAGAGATATGCAACGATACAAAACCTCAAATACCAAATTTCATGCCGGCCATGTGTTCGAGCATTCCATCTGGGTTTCAAGATCTTGCATCAATTTATGCTACATGCTAAATTCTGAATGGAAAACAAAATTTGACGATGAAGCAATCAAAAATATAATTTTTGCAGCTATTTTTCATGACATCGGAAAATGCGGAGATCAAGTGTATGAGTTCTATGAAAAATGTGAACACCCAAAAATTGGATTTGAATACATTGTAAGTCAAAAAGAATATATCATGAGTGATGGAGAAAGATTCGATTTTAATGCACTATTCAACAGCTTAGGCCTTAGCAAAGACAACATCGCATTAATAGCTATTATCGTTGGAATGCACCATGAGCTTGGAAATATTATGCGTGGCATCAACGCGCTGGATTTTAATTGCTTCAATGTGGCAATAGAATTACTGGACCACTTTATTAAAATATCAGGCTATAAAGGTGGTGTAATATGTCACAAATCCAAGGACTATCGCAGGCTAATTAAGTATATTTGCTTTGTAGCAGCAGCGGATGTCATAAGCGCACAGGTCGTTCCATTCAATGAAGCCCATTCAGTAATAGATACAATAACTGGACTTAATCTTCGAAATTTTGCTAATTCAAAATGTGAATCTCTATCGGATGGATTTAATGCTTATAAGTTCTTTGCATATGAAACAACAGGTATACGTGCACGAATGGGATGGCTATCACTCTGTGCTTAAGAATAGGATGGCTATGAAAATACAGTACATCATTCTGCTGCTATTTATTTTAATCGGTCACGCCAACGGCAAAATTACACCTCCTAGCTTTTTGAATACATTGAATGAGCCAATGGAGTATGTGAAAGTCTTTCCATACAATCACTGCTGGGGAATCATTTTTTTAAATGAGGCAGAAATTTTAAAACTTGTTTTAGGCAAAAAAAGAGTGATCCGAATAGAACATTTCGGCAGCACCTCAATACCGGGAATGAGCGCCAAACCGATAGTTGATATAATTATAGGCTTAAATAAGTTTTATCTTGATGGAAACGAGATTGAAAAGCTACTTAATCTTGGGTATAATTTCATCGAAAATTCTCATTACTGCCAGCGATTTTATTTACAAAAAAGAGGCGATATAAGCATAAATCTTAGCATCACAAAGTATAAAAGTGAAACATGGAAAGACTGTTTAAGCGTTAGAGATTACCTAAAAACACATCCTGTTTCGATGCGAAAATATGCAACCATCAAAAATGAGGCCATCGAAAAAGGCTTCTATTCAATAGATAAATATTCGGCATACAAACAATTTTTTTTTAAACATCTTGTAAAGAATGCTCGTGATTGGTGGTGTAACGACTAACTCAATCAATGCAAGAACCCATTAATTAATAGATCTGAAGCCTGTTTTTTTGCCACACCACGAGAGCTAATATAAAAAAGCTGCTCTTCATCCAAAGTTTTGACCGTTGCACCGTGCTTGCATTTTACATGATCTGAAAGCACCTCAAGCTGAGGCGTTGTTGACACGCAAGCATTCAAGCCTAGCAAAAGATTTTTATTAATCTGTCGGGCAAAAACCTCTTGCAGTCCTTTATCTACAAATATCTTACTGTTACAATGCAACTCGGCAGCATCAAGCAGTACAATTTTTATGCGTAGACAACTAGAAGACAGAGAAACCAAATGATTTTGTTCTGTAAAAAAATTCAATTTCTGTTGAGCCAAACCCAAACAATTCATTCGTACTTTTGCAAATGCATGCTGGCCAGCAATGTTCAATTTCAAGTTTTTATCAAATTCACAATTGTTTTGAGTTAATTGCTCAAATTCACCAGTTGGACGCAAATTCATATTATACTCAAGCACAGACGCCCTGTTTAAAATAAATTCGATTTTGTGTTCAATTTTTTTAAAATTAATCAAATCTTTCTGATCAATCAAATCATCACGTAGATAAATTTTAACATCATCTAAAAGTTCAATTTTCATATTTATAGCGGAGAAGTCAATGCTTTTTTGTGATAGCAAGCACAACTCTTTAAGGCTTATCGGTTTTAAAATCGATTTATCAAACGTCACATTAATAAAGTCTTTATTCAGCATAATCATCAACCTACGCTACCTTCCACCTCAAGTTGAATTAATCTATTCATTTCGATAGCAAACTCCATTGGCAACTCTTTGACAAATGGCTCAACAAAACCGTTAACAATCAATGTTTTGGCAGCATTTGCATCAATTCCACGACTGGTAAGATAAAAAACAAGCTCATCATCAATTCGACTGACACTGGCCTCATGCCCAACATTTGCGCTGCTTTCTTTAACCTGAATGCTAGGATAAGCGTCTGATCTTGAGATTTGGTCAAGCATCAAAGCATCGCACTGAACGAATGATTTACAATTTTTTGCCCCGCGTAAAATTTTTACCAACCCACGATAGCTAGAACGGCCGCCACTACGGCTTACAGACTTTGATGTAATTCTGGAAGTGGTGTTTGGAGCCATGTGAATCACCTTTGCGCCAGTGTCCTGGACCTGGCCAAAGCTACTCGCCATAGCTATTGATAAAATCTCGGCTTTGGCGCCCTCTTCTTTCAAAATTACAGCCGGATATTTCATAGTAATCTTGCTTCCCAAGTTGCCATCAATCCACTCGACAACAGAATCTTTGTATGCAACTGCGCGTTTGGTCACAAGGTTATAAACATTTTTTGACCAATTTTGAATTGTGTAATATCTAACGCGTGAACCGGCTTTGGCAACAATCTCTACTACAGCGCTATGTAAAGACGACGCACTGTAAGCAGGAGCTGTACAACCTTCTACGTAAGTCACCAAGCTGCCTTCATCGGCTATAATCAATGTTCGCTCAAATTGCCCCATTCGCTCGGCCTGTATTCTAAAATAGGCTTGCAAAGGAATAGTTACCTGAACCTTGGGCGGCACATAAATAAAACTACCACCGCTCCAACAAGCCGTATTTAAAGCTGCAAACTTATTATCATTAAATGGAACAATTGATCCAAAGTATTGTTTGAAAATTTCAGGGTATGCTTTGAGCGCAGAATCGGTATCAAGAAATAAAACACCCTGATCAGCCCACTCTTTTTTGAGGTTATGATAAACAACTTCTGATTCGTACTGAGCGCCAAGTCCAGCCAAATAACGCTGTTCTGCCGCTGGCAACCCCAAATAATCAAATGTTTTTTTTATATCTTGCGGTACATGCTCCCACGAACTTTGGGACTTTTCGACTGGCTTGATGTAGTAATGAATATCTTGCATATCCAGCTCGGACAAATCTGGCCCCCAGTTTTGTATTGACGTTTTCAAGAAATGATTTAATGCTTTTAATCGAATTTCAAGCATCCATTCCGGCTCATTTTTTTGAGCAGAAATTTCTTTAACCACCGATTCATTTAAGCCTAATCTTGTTTTCATTTTATGATCTTTATTCATCTATGCCTCTTGCTCTAATAAAGCGTGTCTGAAAAATCAAGATTGAAATAGCAGCCGGCGTCATTCCAGGAATCAACTGAGCATGTGCAATCGTTTTTGGCTTAATTTTAATTAATTTTTGCTGTATTTCCCGGGTCAAGCCCTGCATTCCGTCGTATTTCAAATCGTCTGGCAGTCGCAATTCAGCGAACCGTTCAGCCTTTTCCACTTCCTTGCGCTCTTTTTCAACATAGCCATGATACCGTATTTCTGCATGAATTGAAAGCAAGGCTCGTTCAGACAAAGCCGATACATTAATATCTTTCTCGATCAGCTTTGCTTCGATCTGACTTCGACATTGCGCCTTAATCTCATCTGTAAAATCGAATGAATGAAACAGTTTAAATAACAAATGATGCTCAGATTGTTTGATTATTTCTATGCTTTTTTCGATTATCTCTTTTTCAGCCAAAAATTTTTGATACAACTCATCTGAAATAAGCCATAAATTTTTTGCATACGGCATCAGACGCAAGAATACGTTATCCTGCCGCAGAATCAAACGGTGTTCTGCTCGTGATGTAAACATTCGATAAGGCTCATCAATGCCAATGACCACCAAATCGTCGATCATCACGCCAATGTAGCTTTCGGTACGTGAGAGAATGAATGGATTTTTGCTAGCACTTTTTAATGCAGCATTGATACCTGCTACTAAACCAAGGCCTGCAGCCTCTTCGTACCCAGTAGTGCCTATCACCTGTCCAGCCAAAAATAGCCCTGATACGGTCTTTGACTCAAGTGTATGAGTTAAGTTATTTGGTTGAAAAAAATCGTACTCTATCGCATAAGCGGACTTTGTAATCACTGCGTTTTCAAGTCCAACAATGCTGCGAATGTACTTAATCTGCACGTCCAGAGGCAGCGAAGTTGAAAGTCCTGCTGGATAGCTTTCATCAACATCGAGCCCTTCCGGCTCAATAAAAACGTGATGCGACGGCTGATGAGGAAATTTTCTAATTTTATCTTCAATTGATGGACAATAACGTGGGCCTATGCCTGAAATGCTTCCGCCGTAAAGCGCGGAAAGATGCATGTTTTGACGAATAATATCATGCGTTTTTTCGTTGGTTTTTGCAATAAAACAAGGGCTTTTTTCTTCAACGCAAACATGTTCGAATTCGTATAAATAATTCAACGACTGCTTGGGTTGTTGCTCAAGTTTGGAAAAATCTATGCTTGAAGTCTGCAGTCGCGGAGGTGTACCAGTTTTGAGCCTTTGATAAGGCACATTCATCGCATGAGAGAGAGAGTCAGACAGGCCATAAGCAGCCAGCTCACCGCGCCGACCCGCTCTATAACGTGTTTTTCCGATGTGAATAACACCGCTCAAAAACGTTCCGGCCGTCACCACAACTGAGGGCGCATAAAATTCACGTCCGTCGTCGATCCGAACACCAATGATTCGACGTCCAGATTCGGAATCATGAGTCAAAACCTCGCCTACAAGACCATCCAAAATAACTAAATTTGGAATTTCGCTCAATGCCTGGACGGCGGCGCGATTGTAAGCAAATTTGTCGATCTGTAAACGCAAGCCCTGAACAGCTGGGCCTTTGCTAGTATTCAGCATGCGAGCCTGAAGATAGGTCTTTGTGCATAGTTGCGGCATCAAACCGCCAAGCGCGCTAACCTCAAAAACGATGTGACCCTTGCCTAATCCTCCAATCGATGGATTGCAAGGCATAGTGGCCATCTTTGACATATCAATAGTCAAAAGCAGCGTTTTAGCTCCAATTTTTGAGGAAACATATGCAGCATCAACCCCGGCATGCCCACCTCCAACAATGATTACATCAAATTTATTATCCATAAACCCATCTTATAAGCACTTTTGCCTACCCAGCCAACAATAACTCAGCTATTTTACTACAGAATTTAAATGGATACAAACATGTATTGTTATAAGAGCGAGTTTACTCTTTTCATTCGATTTTGTGATGCATGAAATGCGGCATGTGTGTTTTTGCAGCTTTTTGAAAAATCATCTGAAACCTAGCATCCAGTCAGAGCTTGCAGCTCGCATCTAAAAACTTGTCAATTGTTTGGTAGTGGCGATGTGTAGCTGAATTTAGATGTGCGAGGTTGATGTATGGTCCTGAATATAGTGGTTTTGGCCATACGCAATTTTTAAAGTTTGAGTAATAAAAAACAAAAAAAGAGGTGGCCACAGAACGCGCGCCACCTCTTTTAGTAGATGTTTTCGATTAATTAGGCATTAAAACGTGTTTTAATACTTCTTGAACGTCATCGACAAAAAATAACTTTAATCCTTTAAATAATTTGTCTAATCCGACCAAATCACGTTCGTTTTCTCTTGGAATAATAATATTTTTTAGGCCATTTTGTTTTGCTGCCAAGATCTTTTCTTTCAGGCCGCCGATCGGCATTACGTTTCCTTGCAGATTTATTTCTCCAGTCATCGCATAGGTTCCATTAATTGCTCGTCCTGTGTATGCAGAAAGTATCGATGATAGAAGCGTTATGCCTGCAGAAGGGCCATCTTTAGGAATTGCTCCAGCTGGGATATGTATGTGCAGATCATAGTCTGTAAAGCATTCCGGCTTTAACCCAAATTGTGGAGCATGTGATTTTGCATAAGTTACTGCAGCCTGCGCTGATTCCTTCATCACATCGCCAAGTTGTCCTGTCAAAAGCAGCTTGCCGCTACCCTTCATCATGACCGCTTCGATTTGTAGGACTTCGCCGCCAAACGGTGTCCATGCAAGGCCGTTAGATACGCCTATTTTATTTAGATGCTTAAGATTGTCGCTTGGTGTTTTGCGTGGGCCAAGATATTCATGTAAATTTTCGGTTGTGAATTTTAACTTTTTGTTTGATTCAACAAGGCATCTTGCATACTTTGAACACAGTTTTTTGATTACTCTTTCAAGCTCTCTGACGCCAGCTTCGCGTGTGTAGTTATAAGCTATTGAACTGAGTACTGTTTTGTTTAGCTCAAAGCCTTTGCCGTCAAGGCCAGACTCTCTGAGCGCTTTTGGTAGCAGATGTTTGTGAGCTATCTCTGTCTTTTCTTCGTGGACATAGCCGGAAATTTGGATGATTTCCATACGGTCGCGCAGTGGCCCAGGAATTGTTGAAAGATCATTGGCTGTTGTGACAAACATGACTTTAGACATATCAAAGCTAATGCCAAGATAATTGTCGTAAAATGCGCTGTTTTGCTCTGGGTCAAGCACTTCAAGAAGCGCTGCTGATGGGTCTCCGCGGTTTGACATGCCAATCTTATCAATTTCATCGACTATGATCACTGGATTGATTGAGCCAGATTTGCGTACCGCTTGTATGAATCTGCCTGGTAGTGCGCCAACGTAAGTTCTTCTGTGTCCTCGTATCTCACACTCATCATAAACGCCACCCAGTGAAATACGTGCATATTTTCTGCCCAAGCTTTCTGCAATTGAACGACCCAGAGATGTTTTGCCAACGCCAGGAGGCCCAAAAAGGCACAAAATTGGGGTTGGGCAGTCATCTTTCAAAAATTTGATTGAAAGGAAGTCTAAAACTCTTTCCTTAGTTTCTTCTAACCCGTGATGGTTAGAATTTAAAATTTCTTTTGCTTTGACAATGTCTGTGTTGTCCTTGGTATGTACATTCCAAGGCATTTCCAGCAACCATTCCAGGTGGTTACGGATTACGGTTGCCTCCATCGAATCTTGAGGTGTTTTTTCAAGCCTACGCACTTGTCGAGTTGCCTCAGCCTTAACCTCGTCTGGAAGCATCTTTTCAAGAATTGATTTTTTAATTGCCTCTAATTCATTTTCTGGATCATCGCCCAACTCTTTTTGTATTGCCCGCAATTGTTCTCGCAAGTAATATTCGCGTTGTGAACGATTAATTGACTCTCTTGCGTCAGACTGAATTTTGTCTTGTACTGATGATACCTCTATTTCGTTTGTTATGGAGGATTCTAGGCATTCTAATAAGTCGTTTAAGTTGTCGATTTCAAGCAGAGTTTGAGCTTGTGAAACGTTTAAGTTTAGATGAGATAGAATGAAGTTGGCTGCATATTCAGGATCTTGAATATGCGTTGTTACAGAATTTAAATCTATGCCTAAAAAATGCCCCTTTGCTGACAATTTTTCGACCAATTTAATGATACCCTTTAACTGATTCTCTGCTTTGTTTTTATCATAGACGATTGGTTTTGTTGAGGGTTTCTTTATTTTAGCTTGTAATAAGCTGTCCTCCGTTGATATATCTTCTACATGAACTTTTACCAAACCTTGCACCAAAACCTTTAACCCGCCTTCCGGCATTTCCATCACCCTCATGATGTTGCCGACTGTGCCGGTTTTGTAAAGATCTTGGATTCCGATTGGCCCAACGTAACCTTCATTCGGTTGTCTGGCTGCAAGAAGCAGTACTTTGTTTGAGCCTTTTTGCGCAAGCTCGATGCCATTGATTATCTTGTCATCCAGAATCAGTAATGGAACGACCATGTGAGGAAATACTACCACATCGATTGTCGGAATTACCGGAATCTGTTGTGGTATGCTTTCGTCAAATAGCTCCTTTTTATTTGTTTCCATCTCAGCCCCTTCCCCCTTAAACAATTAGCGTTTTTTACTGTCTTGCCAAGTTCCCCACTTCTTGGGTTGTCCTAATCTGAATTTTTGATCTAACATTTCACCCCTACCTAAAGGAATTTTAAAAAATTTGCTTTGGCTAAAGCAATAGTCTTGCTAATATTGGACTTAAAGCTGGATTTAGCAACCAAAGTCATATTTTAATATTGAGCTAATATTCAATTAAATGGTTACTTAGCAAAATTGGAGACATTAATGATTGAGGATGGTGTTGATAAGCTGATTGCCAACATGGTTTGCAAAGATTTTTTTCAGGGCGATAAGGCTATGCCCGTTTTGAATGGCGTTTCTGTTGAATTTGAAAAAGGAAAAACTTATGCAATAACCGGTGTTTCTGGTTCTGGCAAGTCGACATTGTTGCACATTTTGGGCGGACTGGATGTTCCAACTTCTGGTACCGTTTTATTGAACGATCTTGATATTTATAGCTTGAAGGCAAGTGCAAAAGAACGGATTCTGAATCAACGATTTGGCTTTGTTTTCCAGTTTCATTATCTTATAAAAGAGCTTACGGTACTTGAAAATATTATTGTGGTTGGCCTTATCAAGGGCCAGGCTCGCAAAGAATGCATAGCAAGGGCTGAAGAGCTTTTGGTTGAAATGGGTTTGCCAGATAAACGAAATAACTACCCCAGCCAGCTTTCAGGCGGTCAGCAGCAGCGTGTTGCTATCGCCAGAGCGGTTTTTAACAAGCCTTGTTTTTTGTTGGCTGATGAACCGACTGGCAACCTTGATAAGCAAAACGCTCAAACAGTCGTAGATTTGATACTCAGAGCGCAATCGGATTGGGGAATGGGAGTGATTTTGTGTTCGCATGATCCGGATGTTTATAACAAAATGGGTATGGTTTATAATTTGCATGACGGTATTTTAACAATAAAATAGGGTTTGTATGAATTTACATCTCAGCAAGCGTGATATATTAAAAAAAACAGCACAGTTTGGCAGCTTTACGTTTTTAAGTAAAATTTTGGGCATAATCAGAGAAGTACTTATTGCCAGATTTTTTGGCGTTGGTGCAATTTCAGATGCTTTTATTATGTCGTTTCGTATCCCCAATTTTTTTCGTCAAGTTTTTGCAGAGGGGGCATTAAACGCATCATTTATTCCTGCATTTATCAAAACGGTTAAAGAGGGTAAGCGTGAGCAATCAAACGGTTTAATGACCTTGTCATTTTTGGCGTTTGAGAGCGTAATATTGCTCATGTATGTCTTTGTGTTTTTTAAAACCGAGTGGGTGATTAGATTGATTGCTCCTGGTTTTTCGCAAGAGCAGATATATTATGCAATTCCGTTTTTAAGAATACTTTTTCCATTTCTTTTTTTCGTCTCTAGCTCGACTCTTTTTGCAGGGGTTTTGCAATCTGTGAATTGTTTTGCAGTTCCAGCATTTGGTCCAGTGCTTTGGAATATTGTTTACGTTGGAAGTTTAATTTTGGCTTTGTATTGGCACTTATCACCGAACATTGTGTGTTTTGGTATTATTTTTGGTGGTTTTTTGTGGATGGTGATGAATGCCTTTTTTTACCTAAAATATGGATTTAGAGTTGGTAAAATTACTTCTGATGTTGTGATTTTGTTTAGAGATGTGTTAAAGCGATTTTTGCCATGCCTTTTTGGAGTCAGTATCGTCGAGCTAAACCTTTTTGTGGGAACAGTGGTTGCTTCATTTTTGCCCACCGGCTCATTGACGTTACTTTATCTTTCCAGCAGATTTATGAATATTCCGCTTGGAGCCTTTGCTGTGGCGTTGTCAAATATTTTGCTTTCGCATTTTTCACGCATTGTACTCTACGCTCCCAGACGCCTAAATTACTATATTCTTGAAGTAACCAAGCTTGTAACATGGGTGATCTTGCCGTCAGTTCTATTTTTAATGTTTGTTTCAGAGCCTCTGTTTTCAACTGTTTTGCTTGTAAAATCAGGCAATCTGCAACAGACAACAATGGGTGCCGGTTTATTGAGGACTTATTTGATAGGCCTTCTTTTTTTTAGTATGAATAAGATTTTGCTTAGCGTTTTTTATTCACTTAAAGATACAAAATCCACGATGATTGCATCATCGATTTCTGCGCTTGTTAACGTGGGTGGTGATATTTCAGGCATGCTTTTGTTCGGCGCTTACGGCATTGCCGGGGCGGCGTCTTTGTCTGGTCTTGTTATGACCGTTGCATGCTTTTATTTTTTGAGGAAGAAGCATAAATTTCGTTTTTACTCAGGCCGATATTTTGATTTTTTATGGCGTTACTTGGCGCAGCTTTTGTTTGTGATAGCATCCTTTTTATGGGGGCATGGACTGTTTACGCTTTTAATCAAAAATACCTACTGCAGCCACTTTTTTATCAATGGCTTTGGCTTTTGGGTGTTAACAGGCGCGCTTGGAGCTCTTAGCATGCTGTTCTTATTTTATACCAAAAAAATGTTTGGTATAAAATTGCATTTTTTGGATAAATAGAAGCCATTTTTTGCAGTTTTTCGTAAAATCACTCGCCATCCTGCATCCAATCAGCGCCTGCAGGCCGTATCTAAAAAAATGTTAATTTCTTGGCAGACCTGAATTGCTCGACGTTTTAGACTGTGTGTGTTGATGTATGGTCCTGAATATAAAGGTTTTGACCATGGCTTGCTTAATAAAAAAGGCCCCTCAAATTTTGCGGGGCCTTTTTTATTAAAACACAAATTTTATTAAAACACGAAAGACGTTACTGAGCGATCACTGTCACTGGATCATGCTTTTGTGTTATTTTATCGATTAATGCATCGTTTAATATTTGAATCTTGCTTAGTCTTTCTGCCTTTTTAAATGTTGCGCTTTGCTTTATATAAACATGCCAACATAAAACTGCCATAGCGACAAGTGAAGCTATTTTTAATATTTGATTATCCGATGGGCAGCAGCTGTATGCAGATAATGTTCCAGAAATCATTGTAAGCAATCTAATTATCCACCTAAACCATTCAGCCTTGTCGCTCAGCCTAAGCACTTTTGCTTCCAAGCCCTCAACGTTAAAATCGGCAGCAATCAGTCCATTCAAGTTTGTATTTTTTTGTGAAATCAAAAAATCCAAATCAGCATCAATGTCATTCTTTTTTCTGATTATTTTATCAATTAAAATTCTTAAAATAGGTATCATAAACACTACATAATATTGCTTTATTTTTAGATACCCTCCTAATGCTATACGTTCGGTATCAGTTATTGTGCCATTCATTAACCGCGAAACTAAAATATTTAATTCGCCTAATTTTTCAATTTCACCTGCATAAGCACTATTAATCGCTTTGTCTACTATAAAATTACTCAATATACATGAAGCAAAATCCCTACCCAAATCTCCCATCCAAGATGTTGGCTCAGTCGCCAAAATTCGCCTTGCGGCCTCTTCGCATCGTCGTTTTGCAATTTTCGCATCTTTAGAAAGCTGCGATGTTGTCTGGACGCTTGTTTCCTCTTCTGGATTGACAATTGTTGTGGCTTGGAGGTTTGCTGCGTTGACGCTGATTGTAGCTATTAACGCAAGGCCAAGTAATTTAGATATTTTCATATAATCCCCATTTTAAAGATACAAATTTACCCACAATTCAGGTTTTAAATTGTATCATGTTTTATTTTATTTTCAAGTGGTTTGCGTTGATGACAATTTCCTACAATTTTACTGTTTGTATTTATTAAACCAACCTAAAATCGAAAGCATTGCAAAATTAAGCATAACTCCAAGTACAAACGAGGCTACCAGTGAGTATTTAAGGCAGTAACCGTGCTGAAGCATCAGTCCAATCAATAAAAAGGCTGAAGCGGTTGAAATAATGGCTGGAATGGCAAAACTGATTTGTGCTTTAACCAGATCGATGTGGTAGCAGGCTGTGCTGGTGGCTGACATCAGCATGACGTGTGAAATGGGTGATAGATGCGTGCCTGCGACAGAACCTGAAATTATTGCTCCAAGCAACGGATAAATAAGCTGGATTTGATCGGGTGTTACCGGAGTTATGAGTTTTGAAAGCGTCACTACAAGCGGTAATCCGATTGGTATCAAAAGTCCAAATGTTCCCCAGGCCGAGCCGATTAACATAGCGATTAATACGGCCGTGATAAAAAATATTAGTGGCAAAAAATTCATCGATATTGACCCAATCAAGTGCTTGGCTATAAAGTCACCGATTTGCAGATCTGCGCGCAGTATTCCACTAAACGTCCAAATTAAGATCAAAATAATTACGGCCGGTTTCATCATATTTACGCCTTCGACAATATATCGTGGCAGGCTTGAAAATTTTATTGCCTTGCGTACTAAAAAATAAATGGTTGTTATCAGGACTGTTGCAAGGCCGCCCTTGAACAGTGCAGCTGGAATGTTGCTGTAAGCCAAAACCTCGATTAGCCCGCTATCTCCGCCGAACAGATAAAAATCGCCTCCTCTTAAAATTTCAAAAATAGATAAAATGACCAAAAGTGCGATTGGAAAGATGAAGTCAAAGAGTGTGCTGTTTGTTTCTGTATGGGTAGCCTGTTTTGTTCGAATGATTGCCGCCTTGCCCCCAAAAAGTGTGCCTGTCGTTTGCGCGATGTGCTCATGTTTAGCTATAATGCCGTAAGAAATGCGTCTCAGCACTATAAACCACACTGATAAAACAATTATTAGTCCGTAGAACAAGAAAGGCATAGTTTTGAGGTAAGTGAAAAATGGATCGCATAAAATAATGGTTTTTGCGTCAGCGTTCATGGACACGCCTGTTTGGTGTAGTTGTCCCATGATCGTTGCCACCCAGCTTGAAAGTGGGATCAATGTTGCGCTTGGTACTGCTATTGAATTGACGAGTAATCCAAGCTTTATGCGAGGGATCTTAAACATGTCGGTAACCGGTTGCATGACCGAGCCGACGGTTAAGCTGCCAAAATCATCATCGATAAAGAAGAATAGCGACAAAAACAGACTGGCGCATTCGGCAGATCTTGCAGATTTAAGCTTTTGTTTAATGAAATTGCCGTAGGCAAATGCGCTTCCAGAGTGCTCCAAAATAGATATTATTACACCTAGAACCAAAAGAAATAGTAGTATAAAAAGATAGTTGCACTCCCAAAATTTTGCCCAGCTGGTCAGGTTTGCGAGCTCCATCGTCTTAATAAAGCGATAGAATACCGTTTTTAGCGAATCAATGATAAAAAAATTATTTAAAATTAGTGCTGCTGCAAGGATTCCTGAGACGAGTGCAATTCTGATGTTTTTTATAAAAAACGCTATGATCAAAACAAGAATGGGTGGTACAAGCACCAAAAAATTTGTAGGCATTTGATTCCTTGTTAGGATTGTATTTATTTCTTAGAACGTTTGTTGATTATATTTAAGCACGAAAGTATTGCAAAATTTAGCGCAATTCCAACTAAAATCGAGATAATGAATGAGCCCCAAGTTTCACAATTTTGCTGAATACAAAACCCCACAAGCAAGAATGCTGCTGCTGCAGAGATTATTGCAGGTATGGCCACGCTTGATTGAGCTTTGACTAGATCAAGGTGATAACAGCCCGAGCTGGTCGATGACATGAACATAAGATCAGAAATTGGCGACATGTGCGATCCTGCGATTGAGCCGGATATTATTGCGCCAAGAAGCGGGAATAGCATCGGTATCTGCGATTGGTCCGCAGGTGTTGAAACCTGCGACAGTGTTATCAGCATTGGCACGCCGATTGGTATCAGTAGTCCAAACGACCCCCAGGCCGTCCCAATCAATGTTGCGATTGTAACGGCGGTTGCAAAGAAGATGAGTGGTAAAAGGCTGATTGATATTGATCCCAATAAGTTTTGAGCTATAAATTGTCCGATCTGAAGGTCAAAGCGTAAAATGTTACTGAACGTCCAGATCAAAATTAGTATGACAAGCGATGAAAACATCACTTTTACGCCTTCAAAAACAAGTCGCGGCATAGCTGTAATTTTGATTGTCTTACGTGTTATAAAATATGTGGTTGTTATAATAAGTGTGATCAAACTTCCTCGAAAAAGTGCAGCCGCAATGTTGCTGTAAGCAAATACTTCTATTAATCCGTGTTGTCCTCCAAACAAAAAAAATCCTCCGTCTCTCAATATTTCAAAAATAGACAAAGAGATCAAAAGTCCGATTGGAAATACGAAATCGAATAACGTACTGTGGTTTTCGATCTGATTTGATTGATTGGCTCGAGCTATCGGCTCTTTGCCTCCAAAAAGATTGCCCGAACTTTGCGCGCAATTCTCATGTTTGGCTAGAATGCCGTAAGAAATGCGTCGTAACACTATAAACCAAAGCGATAAAGTAATGATAAATGCGTAAAATAAAAAAGGGATTGTTTTGAGGTATGTAAAGAATGGATCGCATAGAACGATAATTTTTTCGTCTGATACAGCGGAAATGCCGGTCTGAAGTAATTGTCCTGAGATTGGTGAAACCCAGCTTGAAATCGGTATAATAATGGCCATCGGTGCTGCAAAAGTATTGACCAAAAGCCCAAGTTTAACGCGAGGTATTTGAAGCCTGTCTGTCACTGGCTGCATCACAGAGCCAACTGTGATACTGCTGAAATAATCATCGATAAAAAAGAATAACGATAGCAGTAGACTGGCGCATTCCGCCGACTTGGCTGAATGGAGTCTTTGTTTGATGTATTTGCCGTAGGCAAAGGCGCTTCCGGAGTGTTCCAAAATTGTTATAATTATTCCGAGCATCAATAAAAATAGTAAAGTAAAGATGTTGTTGCTCGACCAAAAACTAGTCCAGCTGGCTAAATTTTTGATTTCCATGATTTTAATCAGCTTATCAATGATTGTTTTTAGCGTGCCACCGATACAAAAATTATTTAAAATTAAGGACGCTGAAATTATGCCGACAATCAGTGAATTGCGAATGTTTTTTGTTAAGAATGCGATGATCAAAACAAGGATTGGTGGAATTAAAATCAAATATTCTGCTTGCATTGAGTTCCTCGTAACGAAATCTTTGAATTTTATTTATACAACAACTTATTTTGAATTCTAGCAAAATTGGTCTAAGTAGTAAATTAACGCATTTTCTTATATTTTTAATTGCTTTAAATTTGGTATTTATAGCGCAAATATTTTAAATAAACACCAAGAATGGTGCGCTTACAATAGCATTACGTCATCCTCGCGTACCATATTTTGTATTCCTGGATTCCCTTTTTCAAGGGAATGACAAAACGACGTTGTATCGTTTTTATTTTTAATCGTCGTTTAGAATATTTTGTCTCTAACAGTTTGATGTGGTAAGATTAATAGGTCGTAAAATATTTACGTTTTAAAGGGTTGCGGATGGATTTTAAAAAAACAAAGAACGATTTTCCGATTTTTAGGCAATCAAAACATCTTGTTTACCTTGATAATTCGGCTACTACGCAAAAGCCGCAAGTGGTTATAGATGCCGTTTCTAAATTTTATTCTGAGCAAAATTCCAATGTTCATCGTGGTTTGTATGATCATGGAGAGATTGCTACAACACTTTATGAGTCTGCACGGCAAAAAATTGCATCATTTATTAATGCCAAACACGTCGAAGAGATTGTTTTTACCAGTGGTACGACTGAAAGCATTAATTTTGTGGCTAACGGCTGGGGGTTATCGCACCTGCGTCCTGGCGATGAAATTTTAATAACACAGGCCGAGCATCACGCAAATATGCTGCCATGGCAGTACATTGCTGGCAAGACTGGTGCTGTTCTAAAGTTTATTGAAATCAATCCTGCGACATATCTATTCAATGATCCAGAACGGTTTTTGACTTCAAGAACTAAATTGATTGCGGTTACGCATCATTCAAATGTTTTAGGCCCGGTTTGGGGTAATAATTGCGAAAATCTTAAAAAATTAATATCTTCGGCACAAAAACAAGGCGTTAAGGTTTTGATTGATGCTGCGCAAATTTTCGCTCATCAAAAATTTGACGTGCAGGCTCTAAATGCAGATTTTGTGGCTTTCTCAGGTCACAAAATGTTTGGGCCAACCGGCGTTGGCGTGCTTTTTATCAAAAAAGATTTACACGAAGAGGTAAACCCGTTTATGTTTGGCGGTGGAATGGTTAATTCTGTTTCTTGGGAGAGTGCAAAGTGGGCTCCTGCACCTCATAAATTTGAGGCTGGCACTCCACCGATATCATCTGCCATTGGTCTTGCTGCAGCTGTTGATTATATCCAATCAAATTTTGATTTTAATGAGCTAAAAACACATCAGGCCGAACTGTGCAAGACTTTGGTTGAGCAATTAAACTGTATCAGTCAAGTCAGGATTGTTGGCAATATTCAACTTATAGAGTCTGAAGGCCATCTGGTAAGCTTTGCTGTTGAAGGTATTCATGCTCACGATATTGCTGGTTTTGTTGGCAGCAAGGGCATAGCGGTGCGGGCCGGACATCATTGCGCCCAACCATTGGTTAAACACTTGGGCTTTGAATCACTTGTCAGAGTCAGTTTTGCGGCGTACAATACAATTTATGACGTGGAAGTCTTTGTTAAAGAGCTAAAATCGGCAATAACAATTTTTAAGAAATAAAAAAATGGTTCACGACGAATTATTAGAGCACTTCAAATACCCGTGCAATAAAAAAGAGATTCAAAATCCAGATTTTGCTGCAAACAGTGAAAATCCGTCTTGCGGTGACAAGATTTCGATTCAAGGTATAATTTCTGGTGATAAGATTGTCGAAATTGGCTTTGGCGGCAGTGGTTGCGTTATAAGTCAATCGACAGCCTCAATTCTTACAGAATATTGCAAAAACAAAACAATCGATGAACTGCTAAATATAAATAAAGATAATATTCTATCGCTGATAAAGTTAGATCTAGGGCCAAATCGATTGAAATGTGCTTTGCTGTGCCTCCAGGTTTTGCACGAAGCTTTGATTAATTTCAGTAATAAAAAAAATAAATAATAACAAGTTTTTCCAATTACGGTATTTCTGCGTTTCGCTTCCAATCGATATTTTGATGATATTTAAAAACAAGAACCCATCGGCGTTGCCAACGCCAGGTGGGTTTTTTGTTATTTTGATTTTTTTTCTTTGTTAGCGCCGATCTAATCGTTTGTGGTACGGCGCACTGTAAAATTTGTAATTTTTCTTGCAGGTGCTATGCATTGCTGAGTTTGAGGTGTTAAGGTCAATGTATGAGCCTGTTTATTGGGATTTTGATTATAATGCAAAGTTATGGGTTTTATGTGTTTATTCCAAATCATCAATATCTTCGAGTTCATCTTTGCCGAAGTTGTCATTGATGAATCCGCTTATTTGTGCATTCCAAAGCTTGGCGTACAAGCCATCTTTTGCAAGGAGTTCGCTATGTGTTCCATCTTCAATAATTTGTCCACTATCAAACACTATTAATCGGTCCATGTTTAGAAGTGTCGAAAGCCTGTGTGCAACGACGATAACTGTTTTATTATGTACCAAAAGATCGATGCTTTCCTGTATTTGTTGTTCTGTTTGTGTGTCAAGCGATGATGTCGCTTCATCAAGAATCAAAATCGGAGCATTTTTAAGAAACGCTCTGGCTATTGCTATTCTTTGTCGTTGTCCGCCTGAAAGTTTAACTCCTCGTTCTCCAACCATGGTTTCATATCCGAGTTCATAGGAGTCTATAAACTCTTTGGCATGTGCGTTTTGCGTGGCTTCGAGCAGCTCTTTTTCGGATGCTTCCGGCTTGCCGTACATGATGTTTTCTTTTAACGATCTATGAAAAAGAAGAGGATCTTGCGGTATGTAGCCGATATTTTGACGCAGCGATGCTTGTGTTACTGTTCTTATATCTTGTCCATCGATGCAAATTGAGCCGTGTTGAACATCAAAAAGCCTTGTAATTAAATTAACAAATGTGCTTTTGCCGCTGCCAGAAAATCCGACCAATCCAATTTTTTGGCCACCTTCAATTTTTAACGAAAGATTGTTTATCAATTTTTTACCCGAGCTGTATCCAAAGCTTACATTTTTAAATTCAATTTCACCTTTTTTAATCATCAGTGAACTTGCGTTTGATAAATCTGTTATTTCGTGTGGCGTAGAAACAAGCTTCATAGCTTGTTGGCACTGGCCAATTGCTTGAGAGAATGGAACAAATTCGCTTGAAAGCTTCCAAACACTTTCTGGAATTGTTAAGGTCAATGACATTGCAAGCACAAAGTCGCCGACTGTTACTAAGTTGGCTTGTTTTGCATAGACCAAAAAAATAAGAATAATGATATTCATAAAGACCATCGAATAGCCTTGAATTTTGCCGACATTTAATTTGTATCTATCTAGTGCCTGTTCACAAGCGACCTGATGATCGAGTTTTTTTCGAATGAAACATTGTTCAGCGTTACGTCTTGCGAAAAGCCTTACCGTCATGATATTTGCAAAGCTGTCTACTATTGTACCGATTGTTGTTGATTGAGCAGTCGAAAGATTTTCAGCTAAAACAAGTGCTTTTTTAGAAAAATAATAACTGGAAAGTATAAAAAAGAATGACCATGTTGCCAAAATTGCTGCAACGATTATGTGAACTTGGCTAAGCGTTATACACGCAACAACTAATGCCATGAAATTGGCAAAAATTCTGTCCATTAAGATTTCGATTATTTCATGAATTGATCGTGCTAAATCTTTGATTTGGCTTGCAATTCCGCCTCCCAGAGCATTTTGAAAAAATCGGTGTGAGTGTCGCTCTGTGTGCTCGACCATTTTATCGATTATTTCGGCCTGAAGTTTTGGCATTAATAAAAGATGCAAGTAATCATAAAGTCTATAAACATAGTTAAACGCAATCCCCGAGAGAATATACAAAATTGATGGCAACATTACAACAGAAGCAAGGCTTCCTTGGATTTGTGTGTAGTTTGAAACAGCATCAATAATCAATTTTAATGTGTAAGGCTGAACAGATGATAATATCGCCCACGCTAGTGACACCGCAAACATAGACAAAAGCTTGAGCCTATGAGATTTTACGAAATACCATATAAAACTTGTAAGTTTGCTTGGTATTCGTTGATCATAACGTTCATTCATTTTGTTGCTATTTCGAATTTAGTCTTTTCTTTTGCCGAGTAAATTTAACAAATTCAAGAAAAGGTTTATGAAATCGAGATAAATTGTAAGTGCCCCGATGATTGCAATTTTGCCCATTGATTCGTTATGACTTTGCATTTCCACGGCAAGATATTTTATTTTTTGAACATCGTATGCAATCAGGCCCGTAAAAACAATGACGCTTATAAACGAAATAACAAAGTCAAACATTTTGCTGTGTACAAAAATATTTACAACAGAACATAAAATTATGCCTAAAAGCAGCATTAATAACAGATTCCCAACTGACGTTAGATCTGCCTTTGTAAAATAGCCGTACAGCGCCATAATCAAAAAAATTCCAGCCGTTAAGCCAAAAACCATATAAATTGATTGAATTTGATATACAGCAAAAATTACAGAAAGAGTCACTCCAACAAGCGCAGAATAAACAACAAATCCTGTGGCGGCAAAAAAGAAATTTATTTTATTTATCAGAGCTGAAAGGCCTATAACCAGAACAATTTGAGCTATTAGTATTCCAAAAAACAGTATTTTATTTTGAATGATAGCCTGAAATAGCGCCTGCTGATCATAAATTGAATAGGCCGTAAAAGCTGTTATTGAAAGGCCTGCAGTCATCCAGCCATAAACCTTATACATGAAGTTTGAAATTGATGATAATTGATAACGTTCTACATAATTTTGATTGTCAAACATGGTTGCTCCTCTTAGATATAAAATTTGAATATTTAAAATAACTAGACGAATTATACCAAAATCGGATTGAATTAGCAAAGGAGTTAGATTTTGTGCGTAAATATCGAGTTTTTAATGATTTAGTCTTTTTAGATTTGACTTTAAAACTTTTGCATGGTTATTATGGAATAATGTTTAAATGTAATGTTTTTAGAAAGGAAGTAGGGAATGAAATTTATTGTTCGTAGTTTGCAATTTTTTTTGATATCAATGGTTTTACTTGTTTTTATGGGCATGACCGACTGTGGTGATGGTAGAAAGGTAAATTCTTCTGGGGATCCAAATTTTGTTGCACTCAAAGAAGCTCAGGGAAGCTATGAGGCCGTAATTATCGATGAATTGTCTCGCATAGAAGTTCGGGATGTTTCATTTTTGGGAATAACGAAAATTGGGGGAATTTTATATGAAGAAAATGATGCTGCTGGAATTTTGGATATTGAAGATTTGATTGGAAAAACAATAAAAATTATTGAAGATAATTACAAAATTAATCGTTATCCTGATAAACAGTTGATTAAGGCAAAGATAATTGATTCCACAGATTCGAACGAACCTAAAAGTATTTCAAGTTTAAGAGATGTTGAAATTTGTGGAATCGAAAAAGCCTCCGGCAAAACGCTGTTCAAAGCAGAAATATTGGATGGTAAGAATATCTCAGTATTCAAAGACTCTGAATTTTCAGGAATAGATAAAAAAACAGGCAAAACACTTTTTAATGCGAAAGTTGTAGAAACTTCTGACACAACAAAAAGTAAAAGTTTGTTCGGGCAAAAAAATGATGATTCCAAGGATATTTTGATTCCTCGTGACATTGTTGTTTGTGGAATAGAAAAAAAGACAAGCGCATGTATGGCTTGGTTTATTCGTAAAATTGATAGCATTGAGTTTAGAAAGCTAGATGCATCATCATCTTTCGAAGCGAACATTGACATGAAATTTAAAAAAGCTGTAACCAAGGTTAGTTCTAAGAAATAAAATAAAGCATTCAAACAATCGATTGGGCCAGTGTTATAAAAAGCACTGGCCTGATTATGAAAAATTGTATGTAATGAATCTTAATTATGTGCCAGTTAATTAAAATGGAGAGTATTGTGAAGTCGCCCTGCCGGCGACAGAGGCAGATATGTATAATTTTGAAATATTCGTATAATTTTTGTGTCAACTTTTACTTGACCAGAACACGTACCACTCTCGTCTGAAAGCGAGTTGCCGAATGCTTTTTGTTAAAATAACAAAAACTGGCATCAGCTTTGAAAGCCTTGATCTAGACATCTTTAATATCACTTAATCAAAATAAACCCAGATTAGTCGCTGGTTTTAAAAAACTTCTTTATTTTTATCGCATTTATTTGTAAGCTTCTTTCAGTAAAATAACGAAGGAGAGAGTCATGACAAAGATGTTTGTAGTTTTTGGATTTATTGTTGCGGTAGTTGGTTTTTCTGTGTACATGATTCATGGAGTCAAGGCGATGAACAAACGTATTTTATTTATTTTAATGCCAAAAGGTTATCAGGACATAGAATTTAATACACCATACAAAATGCTTGTTGATAATGGTTGCACAGTTGATGTTGCCGGTCTGGACGATGGAACAGCTCAAGGCGCGCTTGGTGGAAGCTTTACTCCAAACAAGCTTTTGAGCGTTATGACAGATGCCGATATTGCAGCATACGATGCCTTGGTGATTCCAGGAGGTCCCGGCTCCATAGATTATCTTTGGAACAATGCAAAATTAAACCAAACAATAAAAACCTTTTATAACGCAAAAAAAATAGTTGCGTCGATTTGCCATGCTACAGCTGCGGTTGCGAAAACTGGTATTTTAAATGGCAAAAAAGCAACCGGGTTTCCTTCAACCGAACTCAAAAAAGTATTTAATCAAGAAGGCGTTGATTTTGTTGACCAGGGTTGTTTTGTTGATAAATCTGAAAACATAATTACTGCTCAAAGTCCAAAATTTGCAAAAGAATTTGGGCAGGCAATAATTAACATGCTTGAATAGAGAGTAAATTTAAGGATTTTTATGTCAAAAAAAGCCGCTAAAGCTTTTAGCGAGATGCATCCAAAAACGCTGGCGCTTGGCATTTATACACCGTTTGTAAAGATAGCAAGTCCAGAAAATTATTACGTGGAATTTTTAAGCTTGATCGACACTTTGGGACTACCATACGATGAAACTTATTACACAAAAGTTAGAGCAGTCGACCCAAACACATTTTTCACCAAGGGCAAAATGTCCGAGGTACAGCAGGTAGTAGAGCAAGGAACGTTCGAATTCGTAATCATTTCTGAATCCCTAAGCCCTTTACAACAGCGCAACCTGGAAGATGTTTTTAATTGCGAAATTATGGGCAGAGAGCATTTAATTCTTGAAATTTTTAAAAAATCGGCGCACTCAGCAGAAGGCAAAATTCAGGTCGAGATGGCAGAAGTTGAGTTCTTAAAAACACGCGTCATTGGTCGCGATAGAAATTATGCCCAGCAGCTGGGAGTAATCGGAACAATCGGGCCTGGTGAAACAGCCACAGAAAAGATGCGTCGAGTGTTCGCAGACAAATTACGACAATCTAAGCAGAGGCTTGATACACTGCAAAAAGCGCGCGATAATCAACGTAAAAAACGTATGAGCAGCAATCTACCACAAGTTTGCATCGTTGGATACACAAATGCAGGTAAATCAAGTCTGCTAAACAGATTGACCAAAAGTACAGCGTTAGTTGAAGACAAACTGTTTGCAACACTTGATACCACAACGCGCGAATTTTTTGTTGATAGCAATCGAAAAATTTTAATTTCTGACACCGTAGGTTTTATAAGTAATTTACCGCATAATTTAATTGAGGCGTTTAAATCAACGCTTAATGAGCTTAAATACGCTGACCTGCTAATGCATGTCGTAGATGTCAGCAATCCTGAATGGCGTGGACAAATTGAAATAGTTCAAGATACACTCAAAGAAATTGATGTAGAAAAACCAGTACTTTATGTTTTTAATAAAGTAGATTTGATGAATACAGGCATGATTGAACTTATGATGCATGAATTTAATGATTATCTGCCACACGTTTTTGTCAGCACTAAATCGAAGGAAGGCGTTAAGCCACTGGTTAATTTTTTAAGCAAGTATAAAGTTTGATAGACGGAGAGCTTGATGAAAGTTGCAATAAATGGTTTTGGCCGCATAGGCAGAGCGTTTTTACGAGCAGTGTTGCAAAACAAAAAGACCAAAGAAAATATCAAAATTGAAGCAATAAATGTTGGGCCTAAAAAAAGCAGCCCTATCGATTTATTATTTAAGTATGACTCAGTCATGCCTGAGTTCACCGGCAATGTTGAAATTAAAAATGATTTTTTGCACGTGGATGGACAAAAAATCAAACTATTTTTTGAAGCAGACCCAACAAATTTGCCATGGAAGAAGCTTGGGATTGACTGGATAATAGAAGCGTCTGGCAAGTTTACAACAAAAGAATTAGCAGCAAAACACTTGGCCGCTGGCGCAAAAAAAGTCCTGATTACCGCTCCAAGCGACGATGCCGATATTTCGATTGTGCCTGGGGTCAACTATGAATCTTACAACCATAAAAAACATTCCATAATTTCGTTGGGAAGTTGCACAACAAATGCATTCGCGCCACTGATCAAAGTTATTAATGAAAATTTTGGGATAACATCAGGCTTGATGACTACAATTCATGCATATACCAATGACCAGGTTTTGCTTGATGTAGAACACAAAGATCCACGCAGGGCAAGAGCAGCCGCAATAAACATTGTGCCAACAAAAACAGGTGCCAGCAAAGTCATTACTCAGATATTTCCTGAATTAAAAGGCAAAATTGAAGCCACTGCCATTCGCGTACCAGTTCCAGTAGTTTCATTGATAGATTTTGTTTTTGTTTCTGAAAAAGTTTTAACTATAGAAAAAATAAACAAATCCTTTGAAAAAGCTGCAACTGGCAAGCTAAAAAGCATTCTACAGTACACGAATTTGCCGTTGGTTTCCTCTGATTTTATAGGAAACACGCATTCCTCAATATTCGATAGCTTATTGACACAGCAAACAGGTAATGTTGGCAAGGTTTTTGCCTGGTACGACAACGAATTTGGATATTCTTGTAGATTGAAGGATTTTTTACTTCACAACTTGATAAAGAAGTTGAATTTTTGGCGGGCCCATAGCTCAGTTGGTTAGAGCAATCGGCTCATAACCGAAAGGTCCCAGGTTCAAGTCCTGGTGGGCCCACCATATCTTTTAAACTTATCATTCTCGATTCCCATTCAAACAAAAAAGGGGTTCTTATGGTAGGAAAATCTCTCTGGCAAAATTTAAAAGTTTTAGTTGATTTTGATAAGCAAATTTTAAACTTGGACAAAGAGGCTGAGACTTCACAAAAAGCAATCGCTGATTTTTCGCTACAAATTTCTAAAATTAAACATGCATTGGAAGATAAAAAAAGTGTTTCTGTCCAGCTTAAGAAACAAATCGATTCCTTAGAAAAACAATCAAAAATTTTTGAAGAAGAAGAAAAACACAAAAAAGCAATTCTTGATAAAATCAAAACACAGCAAGAGTATAAATCGCTTGAAAATGAGATCAATTTTGCTCGTCGTGAAAAAATGAATATTGAAAACCAAATCACAGAATATTGGTACAAGCTTGAAAGTATTCAAAATGGGTTGGATACAGACGAAACTAACAGCACAAAAAAGATCAACCTACTGACTCAAGATATTCAAGTCAGGGAAGAAGTGATTAAAACTTGTCTGGATAAAAAAGAAGCTTTGATTGAAACCAGGCAACACGCAGCAAAAAACATTCCTGCTGAATGGCTAAATCGCTATGAAAGAATGAAATATAGCGTCGAAGATCCGATCGTGGCTGTTAATAATAATTGTTGCGGCGCTTGTTATTACGCAATTTTACGACAAGATGTTATAAAAATTAAACAGGCAGGAGTCTTGCCTTGCAGAAATTGTTACAGATTCTTGTATTACAATGATGAAGAACAAAAAGACTTACAATCCGCACAATTTTAAATTGAGTTTTAATAATTATGGAAAAGCAGCTAAACATCTTTGCAAATAACAAAAAAGAACCTGTCACAAAAGATACATCTACCGAAATAAAAAGATTTTTCGCTGAAAAAAAAGTGCCGGTTGTTGAAAATTGGGCTGTTTTTGTTGACGGAGCCGCGCGAGGCAATCCCGGACCGGCTGGCTGCGGAATTTACGTTATTAATGATAACAAAGACATCATCAAAAAGGGCTTTTTCTTAGGCACGAAAACAAACAATCAAGCTGAATATATAGCATTGTTGCTTGCTGTTTTTTTGATAAAAAAGAAACTACAAGAACTCGAAATTGAAAACATTATTTTGACAATACATTCTGATTCTGAATTATTGGTTCGACAAATGTGTGGTTTTTATAAAATAAAAAATGCTGTATTACAATGCATCAATAGCATGATTGAACGAATGCTGAAAGGTATACCTCATAAGTTTATTCATATAATGCGTGAAAAAAATAAAATTGCTGATAAACTAGCAAACTTAGGCGTAGACAAGAAGGTGCAACTACCAAAAGAGTTTTTTGATTTTGTTGCAGACTTTAAAGATATAGTTGAAATTATAAGAAGTTGAGACTGTGTATAGTGAAATTTTCAAAAACAATTTCGTTTGTTTTTATCGCACTGTTCTTTGTTCAGTCGATAAGTGCAAAACAAGTAAAAAAAAGTTCCAGGCCAACGTCCGGGCCTAATAAAAAAGCTGGCAGAAAGCATGCTCTTTCTAAAAAAAAGCCCGCTCCAAATATTATTGATCAGTTTGAGCAAAAAATCTCAACTAGTTATGACGTTATTACTGAATGCGCCAAACATCCTAAAATTATTCGTGTTTTAATTGACGAGAAAAAGATTGAAAACAACGTCAACTTCTCTATTAAATCTACGAATGGATTTGTCCTTGAAAGTCCATCTAGTTCAAAAATTGCCGCAGCTTTTGATTCAAAGATAGTAGAATTAATGGTTAAAGATTCAAAATTGTACCTTAAATGCAAGGATGGTAAATTTAGACATATTAAAAAAGATGATCTGGAGATTTATCCAGCCAAGGGTCATTTAACCGTCAACGGAAAATCATACCAAGGCAGTTTAAATTTTAGGATAAATCCGTTTTCAGCATCGGTGTTGATTATAAATAAGCTTGATTTGGAAGATTACGTCTCTTCGGTACTACGTTCAGAAATAGTTCCTTCATGGCCATTAGAAGCGCACAAGGTACAAGCCATTGCAACAAGAACATATGCCATATATCACATGAAACAAGCAAGGCAAAAAAATCCAAACAGCCTGTACGATTTAAAAAATTCGAACATAAATCAAGTCTATGAGGGTGTGCACAATTTTCAATGTTTTAAAAATGCTGCAGAACAAACAAAAGGCTTGGTTCTTACTTACAATGGCAACATTGCGCTTGCTATGTTTGATATTTGTTGCGGAGGCATTATTCCAGCAAACATGAGACAAAATAAAAAATCTCCTCCGTATCTCAAGCGAACTCAGCCTTGTACTTTTTGTAGCAACACAGTATTTTATCGCAATTCGCTGACATACAGAAGTCAAGATTTCGTAGAACTTGTAAAATCTAATCCAAACTTAAAACGAAAATTTGAAGGCTTTGGAAATAAGCTTGGGGATATCCAGATTACGGACAAGGATGCAGCTGGAGTAGTCCATAAGGTTAAGCTTGCCGGCAGAAAATATGTATCGTTAACTGGCAGCGAATTATTGTCCTCGTTTAAAAATAAAATTAAAAGCTTGGCATTTTCAGTCAAAAAACATGATAATAAAATAACATTGATTTGCAAGGGATACAGCCACTTCAATGGCCTATGCCAGTGGGGAGCAAAAAGCCTTGTAGATCGTGGTTGGGATTACAAAAAAGTTTTAAATTTTTATTATCCAGGAACTACACTTAGCAGACTTAAATCTTAATTTTTTGATGGGCTTTGGGTTTTAAAAGGAGAGTTGCAAATGCCCGGATATAAAACACATTTGACGATTGGCGTTCTGAGCTTTGTGTCAATCTCGTACGCTGTCACGATGATCTATCCCCAGATTCTAAATTTCACAACATTATTTGTAGGTTTATTTTCGTGCATGCTAGGCTCAATTTTTCCAGACATCGACACTGTAAGTAAAATGCAACGAATATTTTATTTCTTGGCCGCTATTTTTGTTATGCTCTCATTTTTATTAAATAATTTCACAATCTTCGCAATTTTTGCAGCTCTGTCACTGATAATTTTTGTTTTAAAACACAGAACCATCACACACAACTTAATATTTATCTTAATTTTGGCCGCTTCGTTGCCGATATACACATATTTTTATCATGCACCTTTTTTAAGAGAATCACTGATTGCGGCAGCATTATTTGCCGTTGGCTCTTTTTCCCATATTTTTATTGATTATTTTGTTTCGAAGATTTTGAAACAATGAAATTTTACTTCGTCAACTTATCAACAAGCTTGTAAAGAGCAATCCCGAGAGATGCCTTAACTAAAACAAAATATTGTTTTTTTGCCAAAACCATTCTTAAGATTGGCTCGGCTTCTTGCCATGTATCAACCTTTGCCAAAATCATTTCGTCCGGAAGCATGCCTGCAACATATCGCACCAAATCACCGACTAAAACAACCTTTTCGACACTCGAAGACTTGTTTAAAAGCTTGCCTATAAATCTGTGCCAGTAAACCTCACGCGACCCAAGCTCCAACATATCGCCGATGACTGCTATTTTTGTCGCACTGGTTTTGATTGAATCAAAGGCCAAAATTGCAGCCTTCATGCTCTCCGGATTAGCGTTGTAGCAGTCGCTTATAACAAAGCCGTTAAAATCTTTTAATTTACGTTGCTCAAAGCGGTTTTCAAATGCCGTATAACTTTCAAGCCCCTCTTTCAAAGCTTCGATAGGAACGTGCAAAAAATATGCAACTGAGCTTGCTGCCAATGCATTATTCAACATTCCGCGATGAATAGTATTAAATTTTATCGGCACTTTTTGGCCGTACCATTTTAATGTGAAAGTTATAAATGCCTGCCCATTTTCATCGGAAACTACTTCAACTTTCCTGGCCTGAACACTGTTTTTAGTTTTAAATCCAAACCTAGCCGTTGGATGGCCGTAACAAACATTATCAAGCATAGGCAAATCCCCAGGAATAATACCCACACCGCTGCCGCCCAAGTTTTTGAATATTTGACGCTTTTCAAAGCCAATGTTATGAAGATTTCCAAAATATTTTATGTGAGAATATGAAACAGTCGTTATAATCGCAATTGTCGGACGCAAAATATCTGCCTTCAGCGCCATTTCACCGGTTCGGTCTATGCCAACTTCCAAAACTACGGCCTGGCAAGACGTTTTGACACCTAAAATATTTGTGCACAAAGAAAGCAACGTATTCTGATTTTTAGAAGATAAATGCGCTTGAATACCTGCAGACACAAGTATTGAACGTAAAATTTCTTTTGTGCTTGTTTTGCCGATTGAACCAGTGATGCCAACAACAGGGCAAGTTAACCTTGCACGCCACGCTTTGGCCATGTCGATCAGTGCCTGAGTCGTGTCATCAACTAAAATTATTAATCGATCAGAGACTTCAAGTCCCTTCAAACAATCAAGCCTGTTAACAACGATTGCCGCTACACCATTTTTTAGAGACTGAGCTACAAAATCATGCCCATCAACAGTTTGCCCATTCAATGCGAAAAACAAGCCATCTTGTTCAACAACCCTGCTATCAAAAAATGCCGAAACCTCTTTGCCCGAAGCATAAAATGTCCAGGCCGCTTGATGAGCAAGTTCAGCACCAGAACAATAAAATTTGGCTTTTGGCAACGCTGATAACAAAAAGTCTTGATTCAGCAACATTGTTTAATCTCCAAAAATGGCCTTCAAACATACGTCCAGCTGGAAAGTAAAAAATTACGACTTTTGGCTTATTTGTCAAGTTTTTTATATGATAAAAAGCAAAAGAGGCCCTTGAAATCAAAGGCCTCTTTGCAAGTTTAATCTAAAATAATTACTTTTTAGGTGCTTTGGATGACGATGATGCGCTGGATGCTTTGGATTGCTGCGCTTGTATAATTTGTTGTAACACCGTCTCAGGAACTTTTCCTCTAAGCTTTTCTTGTAAATCTGTTTGTTTCAAAATTTTACTAGCGGATAGAATCCTTATCGCACCATCTTTTGCAAAAACAGCACATGCAGATTTTACTGTATCAAATAATTGCTTCTCGCGCTCGCTTAAATCACCAGTTCTTGATGTACTTCCAATGCCCAAAACACCTCCCTCTGATTCACGCAGCAACCCTAATTTACAATATTCTGCAATTTCGCGTTGCTTAACTTCTTGAATTGCACGTATCTCGGCTGCCTTCATCCGTTGACCCTGAGCCTCTTCGCTCGCAACGTCAGCAAGCTTTTGCTCAAGTTGATCTTTCATCTGTTTAAGCTGTGCTGATAATTGCAGGTATTCCTTTAATTCTTTATCTCTCTTAACTTCTACATGTGCAACATCATCAACACGCCGCTGAACCTTACGTTGTGCCTCTGCAAGCTCATCCTTCTGTTTTTCAATTGCAGCACGCTCTTGTCCAATGCTTTCTTCAAGCTCACGCACTCTTTGCTCAGACACAGCTTTCTCAGCACTATACTGCTCAGTCAATTTTTCAACCCCAACGACCGCTCCTTGAGCATGGCTATTTGCAACTTCAAGCGCTTGCTCTTTTTGTTTAACTAATTCTTGCGCCGCAGCCATTGCCTCATTAAGCTCACGCACTCTTTGCTCAGACTCATCTTTCTCAGCACTATACTGCTTAGCAACTTTTTCAGCATTAGCTCTTGCTGCATCAAGCTCAGTACATTTTTGTTCAACTTTATAGACCTGATCGCGAGTTGTTACTTCAAGTTGTTTACGCATTTCTTTAAATGTATGTTCGGCCAAATCTCTTGCTTCGTTAGATTTCACCATTTCAGCTTCAGCTACACGCATTTTTTGTTCGGCAACATCCTTTGCAGCATTGGCAGCCTCTAAACTACGTCTAGCATCAGTCAATGATGCCGTCATATCACGTACCGCCTGATCAGCCAGATTTTTGGCAACAACATTACCTTGAGCTATCAATTCAGCACCAGCGACTGCGCTCTCAGCCTCACGCCGAGCAGCCTCAAGCTGTGAACGATCTTTTGCAAAACGTTCTTGGGCCGCTTCAAGATTTCTTTTAGCATCATCACATTTGCGCTCGGCAGCATTTTTTTCCGCTTCAGCAAGCTCAGTCGCACCAACAGCAGCGACCCTTTCCGCCTCAAGATCACGCATTCTTTGATCAAACTCAGCAGTTTGCGTATCTCTTACCGCTTCAAGCACACGCAATCGCTTTTCATAACCATTGATTTCACCTGTGAATAATTCAGCTCTTTGCACAGCCTCTTCTCTTGCCGCCTCACGCTCATCGGCTAATCGTTGAGCAGTAGCTGTAGCCGCATCAGCAGCGACCCTTGCCGCCTCAGCCGCAGCTGTAGCCGCAACTCTTCGATTATCATTGAGTTTTAAATCCACCAAAATCAATGTCGCACTGATAACAGCCTTGGCGATAGCCCAGTTCTGTTTTAAGCTTCCACGCTTGGTTTGCAAATATTCAGATAAGTTTCTGCACCCAGAAATTGCCACAAAACAAAGGTAGTTTATAAGTTCTAATCGTTCATTTTCGTATTCAACAGACATACTATCAACAGCCCTTACAGTAGCAGCGATTGTCTCAATAAAGGGTAATACGTAAGTTGTTAGTCGTTGAGTTAAATGAGTTAATTTTTTTTCAGACAATAGTTCCAGTTCACTTTTAATTGGTTCAAAAACTTTATCGCTAGGATGACTATTTTTCCAATTATTCCACATATTTTTTGTGTTGTCACAAAGTGACAAAAAGTCTTGAAGCACAAACATCAATGTTAAATACTGCTGAACACTTTTACCTTTTTTATCGTCGAGCAGATCACCTTTTTGATAGGCATTCCACAACGCCAAGCCGTCGTTTAAAATACGAACTAAATTAAGACTAGCCATGATCAGCAAAGATTTATTGTTTTCTTGGCCAAATTCTGATTTTACGTTTTGACTATATCCAGCCAACGGTCCGCGCAAAAGAGCTGTAAAAAGCTCGGCTTGTCCGTATAAAACTGGTTTTGGGGGCAGATCAGCCGATTGCAGCTGACATACCGAAACTGCAACAAAAACTAAACACGATAAAATTATACTTTTTTTGAAAAAATTAATCTTCATCATAAAAATGTCCTATCTGCAATAACCACCAAAATCAAATAATAAACAAACGTATCAAGATTTATGTTAACATTTACTCAATACAAACGCAACCACACCAAACCAAAAATAAAGCGTAGCCAATTTAATATTTCATACTTGAATTTAATACGCACGCAGCAATCATGCTTTCTGCGTAATCCAAACAGCAATCTGAATCAGTCCTACCAGAACCAGTGGGGTTTTTTGCAGGTTTTAAAAATTGCTACTGTAAGCCCGCTCCCTATCTATGCCTGCAGGCCGCATCTAAAAAATTATCAATTTCTTTGGAGAGGCTACAGACACAGGTGTTTAGAGAACATGCTTTAATGTATAACGCTATCCATAACAGTTTTGACAATAAAGCTTTTACGTGATATAAATAAAACCAAGAACAAAAAAGGTTATCCAAAACATAAAATGACGAAAGTCGAAATGAAAATTAAATTATTTTTTTTGTTAAGTTTGTTTCAACTTTTTGGCACACAAATTTTAGAATCCAAAGAAAGCATAAAATATCGTAACGATGAGACTGTTTGTACATACAAAGAGATATCTTGCACACATCAACAGTGGCATCTGATCGAGGATAAGCTGTTAAATCGAATAACTAAATACAATGATTCTCTGATCGCATTTGCCACATGGTTATCGATTTTAGCTTGCATAGAGGCTCCAATTGTGGCTCTTCACCTCAAATTTGACAAACAATTAGATCCAAACCTCAGCAATAGAGGCCTTTACATGTCTTGCTTGTCATGTACTTTGGCCTTCGCAGGGCTACTTTTGAGCGCATGGGTTAACAAAAAATATGTCGTTAACAAACTAAATAAAAAATCAAAAATAGAAGCACTAAAAGCATTTTTTGATCAATGCACAGATGAAGAGTTGAGCCTCTTGCTGCCCGAGCTAAAAGCTGTTTATGAAAAATACAAGCAAGAAGGCCCTGAATCCATTGAACAGGCTGCACATGAATTAATACGAATGCTCAAAAAATCGCCCAAATATCTGTATCCTAGTCAATAAAAAAGGGCCTTGCGGCCCTTTAAACTTATCCACAATATTTTAAATTTATTTTCGATATTCAAGAATATATCTTGCGGGCTGGCCGCCTTCGTAGTAATAACCAGCATCCTTGAACCCAAATTTCTTTAATGCGAAGTAACTACGCTTATTCCAAAGCTTGACGTGGGCATTGAAACTTTTGGCCTCGGGATGAACCTTAAAGTACGTCTGTGTCATTAACTTTAATGCCTCCTGATAACGTCCTCCACCCCAATAATTCTCGTTAACCCAATTGCCCAGCTGGCCGGGGTCGTAATCATTTTTCTCTCTAACCTCGATTGCGCCTATCATTTTGTTTTCTTTATTATCAAAAATAGCATATAAAATTTGTTCACCGCGCTTACTTTTTTCAAGCTCCATCTTTAAATAACGAATGGTATAATCCAAAGTTATGTAATCAGGAAATTCCATAAACTTGCGAACTGTACTTGAAAACATGTTGTGGTAATCGACAAAATAGTCTTCCTTCATAATCCTCAGCGTAACAAGCTTGCCCTTGACTTGCTCAGGCTGTGTAACAACCGAACTGGCGTCAGTGCCAAGCCAACCTGACTGATACAAAAAATACCCAGCAGGAACTGCAATGATGGTCGCAAGAACGGCCCACTTTAATAACCTGCGCAGTTTAAACATAAAACCTTTTTTCATGCTACGTCCTCCCTTATTCACAAAAATCTTCATATAAACCCAAACTTATTTTAATTTTAGAACAAATGAAAAGATGTTATCAACAAACAAAAATCTTAAAGTGGAATATTGCCATGCTTGCGCTTTGGCGTTATTTCAATTTTATTAAAAGAGTTCTCGAGCGCACTAATCAAGCTTTGACGAGTTTGTGCGGGTTCAATTATTGAATCAATATACCCAAACTCAGCTGCAATTAACGGATTCATAAACTCATTGTTATATTTATCCTCCAAAGACTGCATTACCTGAGCCTTTTGATCATCTGGCGCGTTTTTAAGTTCGTTGTGATACAAAATTGCAACGGCTCCCTTTGCCCCCAGAACAGCAATTTGTGCATCCGGCCAAGCAAAATTAAAATCCGCTCCCAACTCCTTGCTGCCCATAACCACATAAGCCCCACCAAAAGCCTTGCGTAAAATCAATGTAATCTTGGGGACAGTCGCAGATGCGTAAGCGTAGATAAGCTTTGCTCCGTGGCGAATGATGCCCTGGTGCTCTTGATCAACACCTGGCAAAAACCCGGGCACATCGACCAAGGAGATGATCGGCAACGAAAAGGCATCACAAAACCTGATAAACCGAGAGGCTTTGCATGAAGCGTCAATATCGATCACACCGGCCTTGACCATCGGCTGGTTGGCCACAACACCAACAACATGCCCATTCAGTCGAGCAAAACCAACCACAATATTTGCAGCAAAATATTCATGTACCTCAAAAAAGCTCTCCAAATCAAACACAACATTAATCAAATTTCTGATGTCATAACCCTGCGAAAAATTTTGCGGAACCAGCTCCTGCAGATCTAGTTGACAATCATGATCATTGCCAGCTTCCACACGTGCAACTGACGCAAGATAATTAGCAGGAAGATACGATAAAAGCTGCTTAACCGCATCAAAGCACTCATGCTCGCTCTGAGTGACAAAATGGGCAACACCAGATTTTTGGGCATGAACCATCGCCCCGCCAAGCTCTTCTTTGCCAATCTTTTGGTGCAAAACTTGCTCTACAACAGCAGGTCCGGTAATAAACATGTTGCTGATTCCTGCTGTGGTAAATATAAAATCAGTGAGAGCTGGTGAATAGGTTGCCCCGCCAGCGCATGGACCTAAAATTATAGATATTTGCGGCACAACGCCAGAATAACGTACATTGCGCATAAAAATTTGACCGTAACCAGAAAGCGCATGCACACCTTCATCTATGCGAGCACCGCCTGAATCGATAATTCCGATAATTGGACAGCCGACTTTGACGGCTGAATCCATAACTTTGCAAATTTTTTCAGCATGGCGCTTGCCAAGCGATCCACCCTTGATAGTAAAATCTTGGGCATAAACGGCGACTTGCTGACCATTAATTCTGCCCATGCCTGCAACAACGCCATCGGTATAAAATTTTTCTTTTAAAAATTGCGAACACGCAAACTGATCTATCTCTGAAAAACTCTCTTGATCAAGCAAAACATCAAGTCGCTCACGTGCAGTCAGCTTGCCCAACTTGTGCTGTTTGTCGATCCGGTCTTGATTGCCGCCCAAAATATCTATTTTTTTTATTTTTTGTTTGCCAATAAATTCGTCTAACACAATACTCCTAAACTCACATAAAATCTATGTAAAAACCTATGTTAAGGTCCGGAGTATAGCACTACAAAATATCGTTATCAAATGGATAAATATGAAAGCAAATTTTTGAACCACCCACGACGCTGATTTAATAACATCGTCTTCTTCTTGATAGTCAAGTTAATGCCGTACTGAAAGTTGGTAACCATATTTTTGGCATTATCACAAACCGCATCAAATTCATCATTTGAGTAATCAAATTTTAGCGTACCAAAAGAGGTCCACAACTTAAAATAAACGATTGTCGGAATACATGGATCTTTGTCTTCAAAAACAAAAATATCGTCCGTTAATTTTATTGGGTTTTCAAGGTCGGGAATGGCTATACCATTTCTACGAGCATGCTCCGTCAAAGCTTTAAATTGTTCATGTTCATCGTTTTGTTCGGTATAAGCTGATGCGTCGCATATAAAAATCAAGTCGATACCACGTTCTTTTTTTAATAATGGAGGCGTCGGTAAATTAAAATCTAGACCTGCATCAGCAACAACAACCCGTTTGTACTCCGAAGAAGTCAAACCCATATCAAACATATGATTTTCAAACATTGACCTGGATTCGATTTGATTCATAGCCGAGTATAAAAGATTATCAGTTGATATAATCCTACCCAAGGTTTGTTCTAAATAATAATAAAAAGGCTGCGATTTCAAACATTCAGCACCACCGCAACGTTCAAAATCGGACCGATTTATGCAGTAAGCACTGCCCCAAATTCCCATAAATGATGCTAACGAAAGCTCTGGCAGCTCTTTTGTACATACACCTTTCTCAAAACAACTTCCCCAGTTCGCAGTTTTGACGTATCCACCAAGCTCATCTGAGCCGGTTAAAAATGGATTAAACTCCAGCCACTTGTATGGATAGCCACTTTTGACGATAGCCGTAAATAGCGGAAACGGCAGATTATAAGCCCCCGACACAACAGCCTTGCGAATATCGTCAAAGGATGCATTTTCCGAAACCGTATCACCCAAAAGATAGGTATATACAGACTTTCCGTATCCATCCGATATTGATGAATAACCTCTTTGTTTTGATACTGAGCTGAGTTCGCTCCAGAAGCCATAAACGCTCTTGTTAAATGGCTGGGCCATTCTTGATTTAATAAATTCACGATAATTGTCTAGGTCCATATTTTTAAGCATAAGCGTCGTATAAAACCAGGAAGAGCCCGATAACAGCGCACAATAACTGGCACAGTCAACCAAACCACATTCCTGCATGCCCTGCATAAAACCCAGGGATGTTATCAGTGCGCGGCTCCCTCCACCGCTGAAGCAAAAGGCTATTCGTGGCAACTTATTGATATTTTTATCAAAGCCGCTAGGAAACAAATCTTGCACAATATTCAAAATTTTATCTTGCGTGAAAGTGTCTCTTTTTTGGATGTAAGCTACCTCTTCAGCACTGAGACGCAGACTTGTGTCTACAGACAAGGCAGCGCACAGACACGAAAATATTAAGCTAAGAAAGCTTAATATTAAGGCATAATTTTTGAAGACGCCAAAGCAATTCATGTAACCCCCGACTATATAATCTACATTAAATCAATCAATTACCTGCTTTAATTTATATTTGAAATTACAGCATTTAATGTAAAAAGCAATTTTACGTAAAAAACGCCTACTTATTATCAAAAATCACTTTTTAATTGAGATTCTTAAACAAATTTTGTTATTTACTTGTATTAAAACCGGCAGTATAACATTAATATTACTGTTTTAAAGCTTGTTTGTAGTAATGATTCTAGCATAAAGCTGTAAAAACTAAAAATGGGAGATTGGTTAATGAATCAAAAAGAGAGCCAAAACACATCGAGTGTTGCCTGGTTTAAACTTGCAAATTTGATCGAAAATAGAGAAAAAGAAAAAGCATTAAGCGTTTTTCGGCTGCTCACTCATTCACTGCGCGACAGGGCATATGCATTGCAACTCGAAGGAGATATTCTTTGGTCTCTTGACGAATCAGTACGTGCGCAAGAAAAATACACAAATTCTGCATTTTTATATCTGAAAGACAAGCGCTGGGTTCATGCCGTCTCAATCTACGAAAACCTTCTTTCAAATAATCCAGAAGACCATTCCGCCCTTGCAGCATCCATTCTTTGCTACGGACAGCTAGGCTGGGAGAACAAATTCAAAGAAAAACTTGACCAAACTTGCGAACTTATTTCAAAAAAGGCCTCCGATCCACACCAACTAAGCGCTGCTATCAAACAACTTTCTGACACGGCCAAAGAGCTTGAAAAAGAAGATTTTAAGGCCATTTTACACACCAAAATTCAGGCGTTGTTGGCAAGCGTTCCCAAGTTCTCGGCCGAAAAAGTGGAGCATGGGTTCAAGAATCATGAAAATTGATCAGTAATCGATCGTTATGCCCGCATGGTTCAAGCCACCTTCTCTAAAACTATTGCGCACAGTTAGATTCACCGCTCGTGGTGAACTTGTCGAACCATTTTTAACGGATTCATTCGTTTTAGAATAATTATCACCACCCTCATTTTTTGCAGTTTTTTCAAAGCTCATTCCGCAGCCCGCTCCAGCACGGGCCTGGCAGGCCGCAACTAAAAAATTGTCAATTTCTTTGCAAGCCCCACAACATCATGTCTTTCGAACACCATAGTCAATGTATGCCCCTGTATATCATTATATTGACTCATATCAATTTATATTGCTCACTTTTTTACTAATTCCCCAAAATATTGACATTAGACTCTCATTCTTCACAAATTAAAACAAGAATATAAATTTTTCGTTTTTTGAAAAAGGAGTAATCAATGAATCAAACAAAATCTTTTAATTTTGTTCTTTATTCGATTCTTACGATGCTGGCGCTTGCCATGCCGGGCAATGTTTGTGGATTGGACGTAAGATTGCATGGAACATTTGCAAGTCTGGCGGAAATCCATGCAGACAATTTAAAATTATCATCAGTCCTAAAAGCACAGGCCGACGCAGATACTGATCCAACAATTATTCCAGAAGCACAATCTCGGGCATTGCTGGCAAAAAGCTTACAAAATCATTTGGCGAAATTCTTTCAATGGCTGGCTGCAGATCCTGCAATAGCCGCAGCTCAAGCAATAGATGCCAAAAACACGCTGATTCCAAAACTTTTAACCTTAACCGCGGATAAAGCCGCAAACAATGAATATATAAAAAACAATCTCAGAACCATTCAATTTCAAAACGATTTGACTCACGTCGTAGTTGCTAATTTTCTTGATATTGCATGCATTCTTGATTTTGCACCTGCAATCAAAATGGCACTAGCAAAGGCTTTGGCAATCGATCTTTATAAAAACAAACAATTAAACAAAACGGCTGAGTACGACATAGAAATAATAAATGATCCAGCCAAAACAGCTTTCACAGGTCTATCCGATGCTGCCAAGGGCCTGGTCAGATACGAATATTTATTAATTTTTGAAAATTTACTCGATGACGGGATATTTGAGATAGCACGTTCTAGCGATGACGATTTAGCCAGGCAACAACAAAATGCTCACACATTATATGTAGTAAGACAGCTGGTTCAATCAAAGATTTTGCCTGGCAACGAGGCTGATCTGGAGGGACGCAATGTCGACGACATCGTACATTTCAACAATAATCTCACTCAAACATTTGCACAAATTTTTTATAATCAACAAAAATTGTTATCCGCTGCTAGTCTAAAACAACGAGCCAGTAATGCGTTATTATTAAGCATGTTTGTAGAGCGTCAATATAATCCCAAGTTTAAAGATATGTGGATTGCGCTGCTCCCTAAACATATTCAAAATAGCGTAAGCTTTGAACTTTTACGCTTAAATCCAAAAGCCACCGTTTCATTTAAAGAATTAACCGAAATAGAATGGACGGCCGTTATTGGCAGAGGTTTTATCCCTAATTTTCAAACAAATCCTCTTACTGCAGCTAGTTTTAACAATGAAACATTCTCAGCAAGCGTAAAAAGATACGTTGACGATTATGAAAACTGGTTTGTTTCGGACAACAAATCAAATGCTCGATTAAAAGCTTTGCCACAAAATTTTCAACGCGAATTCAAATACCTCTACCGCTGCAAGAGACTTGCGCAAGGCAAAAATGATAGGCTTGACGGAGTCGAAATTTTAATCCCAACTAGATACATCAGGTTTTACGGCATTTCGGTAACAGAATGGGATGGTCTGAATTATGAAAATATCAATGCAAAAAACAAAGCCATGCTCATAGATTTTTTAAAACATGAATTAAATCAATATTCTGAGAAAAAAATACAAGCAATAATTAACGATAAAATTAATGGCGCCGATAAAATCAAAGAAATAACTCAAGACGCTATTAATGCAGCATTTGCCTTACCTCAACAATTTGACCTCGCACAGCTAGCAGAAAAACTTCCAACACTTACGCATGAAGATTTAATACGACTCATTGAAGAAACATTGAAATTAGCTGTAATCAACGAAGAACGTCTAAAGCAACTATGCCAAGAGTTGTTGCCTGACGCGCTCAAACAAATTCAAGTTAAATTAAAATGGGCACAAGTCGGCATAATTCCAACTGATGCACTTGAAAGCCTGGTGCCAGATGAGTGGGAATATCTTGCAAGGCTAAAACGCATACCTTGGCTTGATGAATTTACCACGTACCACGACATTGCTCTTGCGTATGTTACCAACCTTGTCGGTAGAAGATTAGAGGCCATGCGGACCGTGCTTGGTGCATGGAAGCTGGCAAATGCAGAGCATAAATCTGAAAAATGGCTTAAATCTTTGCCTGAAGAGTTTCAACTCGATCTAAAACGCTTTTATCGAGGAAAAATGTTAAATTTGGATCACCAAGAAGCCTGGCTGGACAGGGACGAACATATTTTTGAAAATTTGCCGGAAGAAAGACAATCCATCTACATCATAACCTTTCAGCCAAATTTTCTAACCAACGATATACGAAAAATATGGGGCGATACAGGCATGAATAAACATCGAGAAACAATTATGCTCTGGGGGACTCAAGGAACTCATCCAAACCATCCAATCGATAGTTTATCCACAACTGAAATGAAATTTTTGGCCGAAAAAAATAGAATTCCGAGCATAGACTTTGAAAACAAAGACTTAAGAGCTGTTGCAAAGATATTTGTTGAAAAATTTTTATATGAATTCGTAGTAAAATCCGGAAATAAAATTATTTCAAATGAATCATTAAAACCATTTCCTCAAGAGTTTCTAGTAGCATTTGCCCGTTATTATCACTGTAGAACGCTAAAACGTAGCAATCAAAACTTATGGTTAGATGGAAAAGAAACATATATTCCAATCGATTATTTGAACGAGTATGAACTAACAACTTATTCAACTGATAAAAAACTCTGGCAAGATTTATTAATAATAAATGGGATACGCGTTGATGGAATGATTGATTATTCAAAATCAAGGATTACAGCATTAGCTAAAGATCAAATTATTAAACTGACAGAACATCAACCAGCAATCAAAGTAGTATTTGACAAACTTAAAGAAATTCATCCAAATGCCAAAACTCCTAAGTTCGATGATTTACCTTCTCAATCAGAGCTACGCAGAAACCTATCAAGTGACAAAGCTGCATTGATACTGGATAAAACATTGAACGATGTCACTATCGAATTAACAGCCGATCTATCAGACGCTCAACTTCAAGAACTTGCACATGAGACATTTAAAACGCTTACCGAAGCAGATCTTAAAAATTTTTACTCTAACAATATTTTTACAATTGCAACACTAAACGAAGCTAACGTTAAACAATTTTATGAATTTATAATTGAAATGCTTGTAAGAATGAATCAAGTTAACGAGAAAGTAGCCTGGGCATGGGCATATGTTATACCAAAAGAATCACTAACATCTTTATCTAAGGAAGAATGGCAATACTTAGCGGAATACGATCAAATTCCACATTTAACAAGTTACGAAAACGACAGACAAATTGCAAAAGAGATTGTTGATAAATATTCAAACCCTTATTTTTGGAATGCCAAATTTCGACTAACACAAACCTCAAAATCAGATGATGCGGCAAACTGGGTAAAAGCTATACCTGAATCCATTCAAAAAGAGATAGCGAAATATTATCAATGTTTGATGATAAACAACAAAACACCAAATCGAAAGCTAGATAATCAAGAAGTGAATATTCCAATTTCATATCTTGTGGAAACAGGCGTTCTGCCTCCTCCAACTGGTAAAAGTGTATCTGAAGTTAAAGATATGGATGACACCTCACTTGCAACGTTTTATGTTAACGATCTAAACAAAATGCAGGATGGAGCAACCAAAAAATTTATAGCAAAAATTCCTCCAAACTCATGTCTTTCAATCGCTCAAAAATACGCGCTTTCAGGCAACCAAAAACAAGAGATAATGAGCCAACTACGAAAACAAGCTGGTGAATTTAATTTATCATTCGAGGATTTACTAAAAAAGGTAGGACCTCAATCATTTGTTAAAAATGGCAATACATTAGACCTATCTAATCAATTAATAACAAGCATAACAGCTGATGATTTCAATAAATTTGCCAATACAAAAGCTATAAAAACATTGATCATATTTAATACGTTAATAAAGGAACTTCCTGGCGACATACTTACACATCTTAAAAATTTGGAAACCGTAATAATTTCAGACAATCCCAACCTAACTGTCGTACCTGCCAAGCTTTTTGAAATAAATAAAAAATTAAAAACTATAATCATATCAAATAATCCAAAGATTAATCCTGACAAAAAGCTATTTGAAGGCGTAACAGATAACCTTAAACGCCTCGCTTTAAGCGGAAATGCCTTCACATTAGAAACGATTCCTACAATTGCAAATTTGAAGGTAACATACCTCGATTTAAGCAAAAATAAATTAAACAACGTGCCACCACTAAACAATGCAATCGTAGAATTACATCTTCAAAACAATCAAATAACATCACTGGAATCGATAAAAAATTTGCAACAATTGCAGTATTTAGATGCATCAAGTAATAGCATTCAAAAAATGCTTTCTGATTTATGCAAGCTAACAAAGCTGGAGTATTTATTTCTTGCGAACAATAATGGCCTAAGTCTGGTACCAGAGCCTGTTACTAAACATCAAACAAAACGAACAGGCGCAGCTGGAAAAGAAGTTGAAGAAACTGTTACTTCGGAAGCACCAATTACACTTCCCGAACTTAAAGTGATTGACGTTTCTTGCTGCAATATCGCAGATCTTAAGCTTGCGGCCCTTGTTCCTAAAATTATAACCATAATTGCCAACAGAAACAAATTGAGCACGAATAAATATGCATTTGAAGGGCTCAAGCAACTTGAAAATCTTTATCTCGGTCGTTGCGGAATTATGGAAATTAATCAAACAAAATTCACAAAATTAGACAACCTTAAAGTTTTGGGTCTTGAAGGAAACAATATCACAAGTCTCGCAAAAAACACTTTTTGGGGTGCCCCTAACCTTGAAGAATTATACCTATTTTTTAATAAGCTGAATACTGTTGATGCCGATGCATTTAACGGTTTAACAAGTCTTAAATATCTAGACATTTCATACAATAAGTTAACAAACCTAACTCCAAAAATATTTGTTCATACCCCTGAGTTACAAATTTTGAACCTGAAAAATAATCAACTTGAAACAATTGAAAGCTACACGTTCAAATTAGAGCATTTAAGCCTTTTAGATCTTGAAAATAATGGTATTAAAGATGTTGGATGGTGGGCGTTTTATGGCGTACCATCCAACGCTACAATTAAATTTAGTGGAAATAATGCGGTTGGGTTGTCAAAACCACTCAATAGCCTTAGATTAACACTGGCTGGAGGATTGAACCCACAAGCCGCATCTGTTGATCGCGAGTGGTACAACAAATACACAATCCTAGACGGATCTTTAATGTTGGGTAGTGCTGCGGTATTTGTATTTCTTCCAGTATTATCCATACCTGTATACGCAACTGCTTTAGCAATAAACGCGCCAAGCATCTTTAGAAGCATAATCTGGAGGGGCACCAGAGCAACAAAAAACAAAATAAAATCTTGGTTTACAAAGCCAACAACTCCTGATTTTGAATTTAAGGCAGAATGGCCGAATGAAAAAGGACTTTTAGAATTTAAAAATTTAGATGGAATAAGCACATATTTTAATAAATTTCACGAAGAATACCACAGCGCGGCAATAGCCGATAAATCAGAAATAATTGAAATAGTTGAAGTGGGAAAACAATAAACACATTAAAAAATAGAAGATAATAATATATTCCTAAAAGTAAAAAGGAACTTTGCAATGAAGATAAATAATTTTTTATGTAAATTATCCATAGCAATTTGTTTATTTGGACAGATATCAGCTGCAAAATTAGAAACTACAAAAGCTACAATAGCCAGTACAAAGGCTTCCTGGACAATGTTGGTATACATCGTTGCTGATAACAGCCTTGCACCGTATGCATTGTACAACATCAATGATATGTCTGCAGGATTAGCCTCATCAAACGGAATAAATATTCTCGTTCAGTGGGATAAGCCAAACGACAATAAAACATGGCGTTATAAGATAACACCTGGTGGAAAAATCGATGCTGGAACCCTGTCAACAGAAATGGGCTACACCCCGTCCACAGAGCTAGTTAATTCCATGCAATGGGCTGTCAAAAATTATCCAGCAAATAACTATGCGCTAGTACTCTGGAATCACGGAAGTGGAATCGAAGACTTTTATCGTGGCGTAACAAAAAATATCTTACCTCAATCAAAGTGGTTGAATCTGACACCATCATCACTAGAACGCGGCATTTTATATGACGATACTCAAGGAACGTGCTTAACAAATCAAGGATTAACAAGTGCACTAACACAAATAAAACAATTACTTGGCAAAAACCTTGATTTGATAGCAACAGATGCATGTTTAATGGCTATGGTAGAGGTTACATATCAAATGAAAGGCTTAGTAAACACATTTGTTGGCTCACAACAAACAATTCCAGGTAATGGATATCCATATTCCAAATTTATAAAACCATTATCACTTAACCCTGCAGTCACAACTACTTTGCAGTTAGCTCAAAGCATGGTATCTTCATACAAAACATATTATACATACCAAGAACCAATATCTGACTTTACGCTATCTGCAATCGATGTAACCTCAATTGACTTAATAAAACAAAATATTGATCAATTTATTGTCGCTGTTGCAGCTTGCAGTAAAATTGATGCAGCGAAAACAAAAAGCATAATTACTGCCGCAAGAAAAGCTTCTATTTCTTTTGAAATGCCAGAATATATAGATCTTTATTCATTTTACGCCAACATTCTAAATCAAACTAAAAAGTCGTCGCCAAAATCTGCTTTAATCTTGGAAAAACTAAATAAAGTAAAACCAAGACCAAAGCCAAGACCAAAACCAACAACAGCAGTAACAAATGTATATTACCAAAACGCCATAACTGCACTTAATGCGATTATTCAGGCTGGTTTGACCAAAATTGGACAAGTCGTTTTGAAAAAGGCTGCTGGCTCTGTTTATGCAGGCGCGCAGGGAATATCAATTTACTATCCTAACTCTGGATATATTGATCCATCGTATAAAAAAACTATTTTTGCGCAAAACACCGCGTGGACTCAATTTATTCAAATTTATCACTCGTGAAGCTCCCCGCAGCAAGCTGCGTGGCATCTTATTCTTCGAACAAAGTTATTTGGCAATTTTTCATTCATCTCCAGATTTCCCAACCGTACTCACATAATAGGCCTTACTCCAAAACTCCACACCCCACAATTGCTTTTTTACTTCAGGAGCCCGAATAAAAACCTCTCTTACTGTTATACCATTCTAATTTTAAAACCTACCAAACATTGCTATTGATACATCGACTATGGCTTCTCGCATGCGGCTATTCATCAGAGCTGCAAAGAAAATGATAATTTTTTAGACCCCGCCAGCAACATGCGATTGGATGGGGCTTACCGAATAAAAATTTTCAAAATAAGGAAAAATGCCCATGCCATTTACAGCTAGCTTCCAATCGTAGATTTACAACCAAAAGCAAAAAGCTTTATTTTAACCTGAGTTCGAGAATTAAAAAACTTTGAAAAAGACTTCCCTTAAAGGTAATCCGATATAGATTTAAGATGTTCAATTTGTCTAAAAAGGATTTCAAAAAGGGAAGCAAGATGATTCTAGCTCAAATTTTTTTATGACGTAGACAATTTTTATAAAGATCTTGAAAAGTATTTGGATTCCAACATGATTACGGTGAATGGATCGGCATTATTAAAAAGAAAAAGCGCGAAAATGAGTCTCAGTGATATTATGACAGTGCTCGTTTATTTTCATCACTCTGGATATCGTACATTTAAAAAATATTACAATGAATGTGGCGACTTGAATGGTGCATTTGATGTAAAGTTGAGCTACAACCGCTTCGTAGAACTAATTTCGCAAGCACTTGTGCCACTAACAATTTTTATGAATTTATGCTGTAAAAACAAATGTTCAGGTTTTGGATTATATCGGCAACTGAAATAACTTTATGGCATTCGCAGTCGTCTTCTCTTCAATTTCTGCAAGACTCACATCTTTTAAACTTGCGATAAAATCAGCAATCAGCGGTATGTAGGCAGGGCTTGACTGCTTACCCCTGAACTGCTGGGGCGGCAGAAAAGGCGCATCTGTTTCAAGAAGCAGCTGCGAGAGCGGAACATTTTTGATTGTTGCCCGCAACGCATCGTTTTTGGGATACGTGATGTGTCCGTCAATTCCGATATAAAAACCCAACGCCAAAGCCTGTGTTGTAAAGGCCTGATCCTGAGTTAAGCAATGGATAACGCCAATCAAGCCATCTTTAACGTATTCACTTACCACAGCCAAAAACTCGTCTGGCGCTTTTCTAACATGAACAATAATCGGAAGTTTATTTTCAAGCGCTAGCTCAATTTGGGCTCTGAATGAGGCGGTTTGATGATCTTTGTAAAATGGTTCGTGGTGAAAATCAAAACCAATCTCGCCGATGGCAATGATTTTGTTTTGTTCTTTATTTTTGAGTAACGTTTTGATTGCCGTAAAATGGTCCTTCCAGTCGGAAAAAGAAGAGCATGGATGCAAACCGACAGCAGCAAAAACGTTATGAAAAGCGCGTGCAATACTGGTGCAATCCTGCGAATCTTGAAAACCTGTTCCTACGTTTATTATTGCTCCGACTCCGACAGTCACTGCCTGATCAACGATTTTCTTAATTGATTCAATGTGTTCTGGCTGCAGAGGTTGACCTTCTACATTTCCTGTCATCAAATTCATGTGTGCATGCGTATCTATGAACATTGGCTTCCTTTTACTGAGTTTGTGCTTTTAGTTTCAATATAAAATTGACGTTTTGATCAAGTCGTTTATAATTATACCAATGATAGACTAAAGCGGTTAAAAACGGAATATTTTTATTTTCAGTTATAAATAACATTTATTTTATCGCTCTATCCTGATATTTTTATATCAGATTGAAACAGTTGAAAAGCGCAGAATGCTAAGAATTAATTGAGTTGTATTGTTACTCCGTAATTATAAGGTGTTTCATGCATACAGATTCCTCTTTAAATAAACAAGAGCCATCGAAAAAAGAAATACTACTCAAAATACTGTTTCTAGCATCCACATTTCTTTTGATGATGATGTGCCTCGTTGTGTGGCGGCCTTTAAAAATTGCAATATTTGCAAAAATCGTTGGGGCTCAGTTTATTCCGAATGCTAAGTTGTTTTCTCTTTTATTCGTTATTCCTTTAATTATTTTTTATTCAAAGTTAGTTGATTGGCTAAGGCGGCACCAGTTACTTTATTGGTTCACACTGTTTCATGGAATTGGCGGTTTAATATTTTACTTTTTCATATCGCACCCTGTTTATGGAATCGCAAACACACAAGCAAGCTCAGATAGATTGGTTGGATGGGCTTTTTATATTTTTATGGAAAGCTTTGATGCTTTCTTTTCAACAACGTTTTGGGCATTTGCAGACTCAATTTGCAACCCAAAAGATGCCAAAAATTATTACGGCTACATAGCAGCTGGATCAAAAATCGGCGGAATAATAGCGGCCGGAGGTTTGTATTTCATAATCGGCAGTTCATCAAACACTGAGCAAATAGCTATCATTCCAAACGTATTGCTGTTTGGAAGTTGCTCCCTGTTTGCAGCAGCGCTTGCTATCTATTTTTTAATGCGCAATGTTTCAGGCAAATACATGCACGGATACGAGGTTGTCTATCAACTTGAAAAAACTAAATCTATTGAATCGGTTGGTTTTTGGGCTTCTGTAAAAGGCTTGTTTGATGGTCTTTGGGTTATCATAAAAAACCCTTATGTGGCCGGCATTTTTTCCATGGTTGTTTTTTATGAAATAGTAATAGTTATTTTTGATTTTTGGGTTGTTCTTTATGCTGATAAAATGAACGCAACGGTTGGAGGGATGACAGGATACTACGCCTTTTACTACTTTGTGATGAATCTTGTCGGCCTGGCAGTGTGTTTGTTAGGCACTACACCGATGCTTAGATTTTTGGGGCTTAGATTTTCATTGCTCGCATTTCCGTTAATATGTTTTATGTTTTTAGCATTTACGTTATTATTTCCAACAGCACAAGTTTTCTTTTGGGTTTTGGTTGGGTTACGAGCATTTAATTACGCATTAAATCATCCAACACGAGAAGTACTTTATATTCCAACAACAAAAGAAATTAAATTTAAAGCAAAAGCGTGGACGGAAGCATTTGGAACCAGAATAGCAAAAAGTTTTGGATCAGGATTCAATGTTTTACTAAAAAGCACATCTCGCGCCACTGCATTTTTGTCTAGCTTGGTCTTAAGTTTGGGCCTGGCGTCTGTATGGTTGGTTATAGCGTATCTTTTGGGACGCAGGCTTCAGGACGCAATTGATAATAAAAAAATAATCGGTAAAGAAGATTAAACAAAGGCAAGAGTTATGTTTGTGAAATTCGGAAACTTTATTTCTTTTTATATAAAAAAATATTTACAAATTGATGAACATGACAAAATCAAATTGGTTTATTTAGCATTTGCTTTCTTTTTTATTATTGGCTCATATTCTATTTTAAGATCTTTAAAAACATCTATTTTTCTCGCATTTGTAGGAGCAGCATATATTCCTATAACCAAAATAATGGCAATTTTTATGCTTTTTCCAGTGATGTTCTGTTATTCCAAACTCATAGATAAAGTTCATAGATACCAAGTTGCGATGAGTTTAATTTTTTTGTATGCAGCTCTGGGAATAGGTTTTTCTTTAATTTTTTTACACCCAGTTTATGGCGTTCAAAACACCCAAACAAGCCCACACAGGCTCTTGGGATGGGGTTTTGAATTTTTTATGGATTTTTTTCAAGCTCTTGTCGTTTCAAGTTTTTGGAGCTTTATAACATCCATCAGCACTCCGGATTTTGCAAATAAGGGCTATGGCATTATCGTTGGAGTATCGCGCATAGGAGGAGCATTATCAACATTGATAAGCCTTTTGATACTGGATTATATGCCCATTGCAAAATCACAATCAATTCCGTTATTAGTATTTTTGGCATCTATTTTATTGATTGCTGCAGGGGTATGTTTATACCAAATCATTAGAAAGGTTCCGAAAGAAAGCCTTCATGGATATGAAGCTGCATACAAAGCAAGTAAACAAAAAGAAGCCGTACATAAAGAAAAGAAGCCTAACGGACTAGAGGGTCTTTCTTTAATGATCAAAGAACCTTACGTCATGGGAATTTTTGGACTTGTTTGTTGTTTTGAGCTTATAAACATCATTTTCGATTATAAAATGGAAGTATTGATGTCCATTCAAACAAACAATAACATTCATGCAATGAGCAAATTTATGTTGCTTTACACCGGTGCGTTTCAAACGCTTGGATGCATTTTAGCATTTGTCGGAACAACAACATTTTTAAACTTTATCGGCATGCGAGTAAGTGTTTTAGTAATGCCGATTGCATCAATAATCATGGCAGCGTTGCTTTATATGTACCCTACGCTTTCGGTAGTTCTTGTTGTTATGGTTATTATGAGGGCCCTACAGTACGGCTTTAACATGCCAATCCGAGAGGCATTATATATTCCAACAATAAAAGATATTCAGTTTAAATCGAAAGCATGGATAGACTCATTTGGTCGTACTATTGCCAAGTCATCAGGATCCACAGTTAATTTATTTTTAGGTGGTGGTATCCAAGGATTAGTTGGATTAGCTGTTATCATGGGTACATCGGCAACATGGCTTGCAATTGCATTTTTGGTTGGCAAAAAATATGCGCATACTATCAAAAACAACGAAGTTATCGGTAGTTAATTTTTTATAACGTTGACGCCAAATAAAAGATTCAACAAAACAATCCTAAATTTTCTTGATTTTTAGACGTTTTTTGGTAAAATTCATTAAGGTTCTTTAATATTTTTAATAATTCTTGCGTCTTTAAAAATGGGTGGTGAAGTTTTGCTGAAGCAAAAGTACCCAAGGCGTAACTGACATAACCCTAGAGGATTCAAAATGCTAGATCTACACGAGATGCTTCAAACAGGTATTCACTTCGGACATAAAACATCGAGATGGTGTCCCAAAATGCGTCCATATATTTGGGGATCAAAAAATAAAATCCATTTAATCGATATTGCAAAAACTGCGGCGCTTCTTGAAAAAATTGGAAACATAACAAAAGAAGTCACAAGTAAAGGTGGTGTTTTCTTGTTCGTAGGAACAAAAAAAGCAGCACAACCTATAATCCAAAGAGTTGCAACAAACGTTAAGATGCCGTTCGTTATCAATCGCTGGGTAGGTGGCACATTATCAAACTTTGATCAAGTAAAAAAAGCTATTACAAGACTCCTTCACCTGCGTGATGTTGTTACAAAATCAGCAGGTTATTACAAGAAAAAAGAAATCGTAATGTTGCAAAAAGAAATTGAACGTCTTGAAAAAAATGTTGGCGGTATAATTGATCTTTCATTCCCTCCAGCAGCATTGATTGTTGTTGATGTCAAAAAAGAACGTGCTGCGGTTAAAGAAGCTTCGGCCTTGGGCATTCCTGTTATCGCAATGGTTGACACAAATACAGACCCAGAAGGCGTAAGTCACATTATCCCTTCAAATGATGATTCACCAAAGGCAATTGAATTTGTGCTCAATTATATTGAAGGCCGCATTAAAGAAGGCCAAAAATTGCATGCTGAAAACAAGGCTCTTGAAGCCAAACAGCCGACAGTAGCAAAAGAAACTTTTAAAGAAGATGTAAGAGGCGATAGATTTGCGCCAAGAAGAGAAGCTCCAGCAAGAAGATTTCATTCACCAAGACCTCCTCATAAAAAGTCTGAGGAATAGTAATAAGCCTTGAAAATGGAGAGATGGCTGAGTGGCTGAAAGCGCTCGATTGGAAATCGTGTATACCCTGAAAGGGGTATCGAGGGTTCGAATCCCTCTCTCTCCACCATATTTATAGCAATGAACCAAGATTGATATTAAAAATTGGGGAGTGGTAAGCGGTTGGATTGTTAAATCTGTCAGATCCGGAAGGAAGCAGCAGGAGCAATTCATCCCTGTACCGCTCCCCTTATTTGTAAAAAATTATGTAAGGATTGTTGTAATGAGGAATTCTTATGAATATTAAAACTTTTTATATTTATCTCACGCTTGTTGTTTCTTGTCTGAACTGCATGGACGCCAATAACGTCACTCTCACTATAAAAAATTCAACAAACACAGTTTGGCAGTCTGTAACAATCTTTCATGGCTCGGAGGTGTATGCCTCCCAAAATCAGATTCCTAATGATGCAAGTGCTGAGTTTGTTAATATTCCGACGGAGGATCTTACTGATATTCCGTTTACGACAGAACATAGGCTATGTGGACCTGTATCAATACAAATTATACCCTATACAACTAATACACTAAGCATCCCATCGTTTAAAATTTTATTTAATGGAAACACAGAAATAGAAATATCTTCTTTTAATGGCATTTTTGGTATTCAAAGACGTTTTATCGTCACAAATAATTCTGAAGGAGACATTTTTATTATTACGAACGGGCCATTCGAGAAGTACAATCCGCAAGGGAAGATCTATCCACACAATAGGCAGTTTTTTATTCTATATCCGGAACAATCTGAAGCTCTCAATATTTTTATTCCACTAGAACATGCTCAAGAATTTAATGTCGTAGGAAAATGCGTTTACTTGGATACAGGAAAATCATTTGAATTGATAGCTCCTTCACTTATGTACGGCGATCATTTCGATCAAACAATACAATAATTAAGGTCTTCCATGAATTTTAGAGATTGCTTTATTTACATACTTTTGACTGTATCTTATATCAATTGTATGGACGCAGACTATCAAAAAGTAGAAGTTCAACTTATAATTGAAAATTCAACAAATATTCTATGGCAATCGGTAACATTACGTATTGACAATGATATTATTTCGACAAAAAACGAAATTCCTTCGGATGCAAAAATCTGTTTTAGCTTTTTGACAAAACCTGGCACAATTTGTTTTGTAACAATACAAATTGTGCCAATATTAACAACAGTCGTCCCTCAACTTTTCCAGCCTTTCACCATTCAAATTTGTGGCAACACAAGCATAAAAATTTCATCCTCTGATAACACTATTTGTATAGAACGACAATTTATTATAACAAATGAAACATCTCAAACATTTAATACAGTTACAGATGGTCCATTATTAACTGATAACCTGTCAGGTCGCCAGTTAATACCCCCAAAAACATCGTGTACTTTCATTGTTTTTATTCCACTACAATTTATAAACGATGAGGTGTCCGTTTTAAGATGTTTTTGCGAAAACGGACAAAGCATGCGATTGGCAACATATAAACCGCTACACGGAGACTCTTTCAATTTTACAATACAATAATTAAGGATTTTCATGAATTTTAGAATTTATTTTATTTACATATTTTTGTTTTTATCGTCCGCAAAATGTATGGAATTATCTGATAAATCTGTTACTCAAACAAGCCTTACTATTGAAAATGCAACGCAACTTAAATTCGAATCAATAACAATAAACACTAATTCTAATTTTGAAATATATTCAATGCAACACGTAGATACGCCGCAATGTAAGACTGTTTTCTCCTTTCCCGCAAAAACGAATACTCCTTGCTTTGTATCGATACAAATTAATCCGATTGTATCACTTTATCAACGCGGCATTGAATGTATTTCTGCACAAATTCCTGAATTCACAATTCAAATTTTAGGCAACACAACTATCAGATTAGTCTTACTCAAAAATATTTTTGGCATAAAAAGATCTTTTATTATCGAAAATAAAACAGAAAACGAATATACTGCACTTGCTAGCGGTTCATTAATTGAATACTCAGCGTCAGGTACTCAAATCTATATAATACCGCCAACAAAGTTGGCTTTGTTCAATGTTTTTATGCCACTAAGCATGGCTGATTTTAAGGTGTCTCGGCACAATTCATTTAAACTTGGAACCTGCTTCTTAAACAAAATAGATGCCAATAAAAGTTTTGATTTAGCAACGTTTTACCCTCTGACTGGTGACAGTTATAAGTTAATAATACAAGATTAAAAATTTTACGCATAACCTTCGATTGGCATTAAAATTTGAGAACCAGTTTGTCGCTTGGCATTGCAACTTGACGACAATTTATGCTCGTACGGAGTTAATATCCAATCCTCGTATTTATCTGCCGTTTGTAATATTCCAAAACAATCGAATGGTAGGCCAACACTCTCTGCAGCTGTCGAAAATGTAAAAATCGGATAAGGATTAATTTTGAATTGTGTTACATTTCCAACTACATCGCTCCAATGATCAAATCCGCCAATTTTTAAGCCATAACCATTATGTTGATGTCCCCTAAAAATCGCCTTTAATCCGAATGGATCAAGAAAATTTTGTCTTACAGTCGAAGTCTTGCAACTGTAGCCTCTTCCATTTTTAAAATAAAAGTCTTCATTTTCTTCAAAGTCACACCAGTTAAAACCACAGTCTTGGCTGGAATCAAATCCTGATGAATAAAAGGATTGCATAACAGATGAATATTTTTGGTTGAATGCCTTATTACTGCGCAATACCGCCGCAATGTTGAAATATTGAGCATTAGCGTCATTTAAAAAATCTTTAGGATTAAATGATGGCTCGATGCCACCGTGGCAGCACTGTATCCAGCTTACAGGATCCCCAGAACCGATATACAGGGCAAAAGGAAGATTTGCATAAAAATATAAAATTTCATTCCACGCGCTTTTCCCAACTTTTCCAAATTTTGTACGTATTTCATCGAAAAATCCGTAAGCTTTGCATATTTGTTCTGTTTCATGGTTTCCGCGTAGCAAATAAACATTATCCCAGTTTGCAAGTTTAAACTTGATCAATGTGTACAAAACCGCTACTCCATGCGCACCTCTGTCAACATAATCGCCCAAAAAAACCCACGTGTGAATTTTGTCAAATAACCCAAGCGCTTTTATTCGTGCAAAATTTCGAAATAATGAAAGACTTGCATGCATATCACCCATGACGCAAATCTTGCTGCCCGCAGGCACTACTATTTTTTGGACATGTGGTTGCCCTGCAGTGGCTGGACTTGCCTCAGCAGTTTTTTTGTTAAACTCATTGACCACACGCTTAAAATCTTCACCTGTAATACTCGGGCAAACCTCTAAGTAATCGCCAGTCTTATTAGTCGAAACTGGTGCAAACTCTATGCATTCAGTTTGCAAATCCAAGGCAGCTTCGCATTCAAACAAAAATGGGCAAAATACTAAGAACCAAAGCTTTACAATAAAAATCTTTTTAAACATAACTTCATCCATTATTTAAATAATTAACCTCGATTAATTTTATAATTGCGAATAATTAAATTATAAACTAACTTTGCCATAAATTTTAGGTTAAAACAACTCTGGCGTTAAATTTAAGCATTTTAAAGGGTTTTTTGCCAAAACCACGAACCGATCAGCCCCATTAACGACACAGGGACTTTTTACACTTTTTGAAAATATAATTCGCAACCCAGCTCTGGATCAATGCCAGCAGGCCGATTCATAAAATTTGTCAATTTCTTGCCAGGGTGCATGAAATTGGAGTTTTAAGACACCATGGTCGATGTATGTCTTTGTGAATCGTAATTTTGGCTCAAACCAATTAAGTTATTTTAACCCTTATTTTAAATATAAAAAATAAGACTTTTGCCTATTTTTGCGGTATAATTGCCAAAAATAAAGGTAGCTAATATGAATGATTTAAATCTTGCACGTAAATGGCGCCCCAAAACATTTGAACAGGTCATCGGACAGGATATTTCTGTTCGCATGCTCCAAAATAGCCTGTATCTAAAAAAGTTCTTTCCCGTCTATCTTTTTGCTGGTCTGCGTGGTTGCGGCAAAACCTCAACAGCACGAGTTTTTGGCACAGCTGTTAACTGCAAAAATTTAGCTAAATTCCAAGAAAATCCAAGTTCTACATCAATCCCATGCCTTGAATGCGAGTCTTGTTTGGCGATGAGCAATGGCGCACACCCAGATTTCATCGAAATCGACGCAGCTTCACACACTGGCGTGGATAACGTCCGCCAGATAGTTGATTCTTCTTCTTACATGCCGTTGATGGGGCACAAAAAAATTTATCTGATCGACGAAGCACACATGCTTTCAAAGGCCGCATTTAACGCCTTTCTTAAAATTTTGGAAGAGCCACCTTCATCAGTGCTGTTTATTTTAGCAACAACTGAAACCTCAAAAGTGCCAGCTACTGTACTTTCTCGATGTTTTCAAGTTATTTTTGCACCGATTCAAGACACCACACTCAAAGACCATTTAAAAAATATTTGCCAAAACGAAGGTGTAGTGATTAACGACGGAGCAATTGACCTGCTACTGGCTGAAACCGAAGGCTCTGCCCGTGATGCCATAAACTTGCTTGAACGTGTACGTTTTTCGGGTGGACAGATCACAGAAGATACGTTGTTGCACGTGCTTGGAAAAATAAGCACAAAAGAGCTCTGCGCACTGTTTGATGCTGCCTTGGACAAAAATCCAGGCGCCATGCTATCCAAACTTCAGCAAATGAATTTTGAAAATATTTCAGCCTCAAATTTGTGGGATATGCTCATAAATCTAGGAAGAGCGCTGCTTTGGGTTAAATATGGAGTAACAGATTTTAAATCAGGATTTAATCAAAACATTGATCAGATAAAAGATTTGGCGGATAAGTGCTCACTAAACCGCCTGCATGCCATCTTACAACTGATGTGGACACAAGAAGAGTTGTTTTTAAAAACAAGCAAAAAACATGCATTCTTGGAAATGGTGCTCCTGCAAATCTGCGAACAAACAAATATTGCCGACCTAAAAGACATTGTTGCCGCACTACAAAATAGACCAACACCAAACGCCACATCAACACAGGCTTTTGCTGAGACAAGAATCGAACGCAAAGTTTTTGCATCGGCCCAACCAGCAGCTCAGCCAACACAAACACCAGCAGCTCACGCTTTGGCCGTAAAAATTGATTCTACACAGGCGAATCCAGAGATCAATCAAGATTGGCAAAAATGCATTCAATTGATTGGTCAAAACGACGATCTCATGCTGAATTCCATATTAAGCCAGGCCAAATTTATAGAATTTAACGATGTAAAAAAGATTGTTCGACTGCAACTAAGCAACAACAGCAACTTTTTTAAGGACAAAATAGCCGACACAAAGCTGCTTTGGATGAGTACACTGTCACAAATTTTTAGCGAATGCATCGGACTTGAGTTTGTTGAATCAGAAAATAGTGCTCAGCCCAGGCCAGCCAAAGCCCAACCTCGCAAACCAATAATTGATGACAACCCTATTCAAGTAAGCAAAAACCAGTACGCAAAGCCTGAAAACATTGATAAACGGAACAATCTTGAGTCGATTAATGTTCAAGACAAGGCAAAATGGCCAAATGCCAACTTGCTAATCAGCTATTTCCCCGGTAAAATAACTAGAAACAGTTAATTTATATTCTAGATTTAGGTTGAATAAAAAATGAGTAAAAAGCTTAGCTTTCCAAAAGTCCTGCTTGTTGGAAGAACAAACGTTGGTAAATCAACACTTTTTAACCGCCTTGTCGGCGACAAGATAAGTATTGTTTTGGAACGAGAACACGTTACCAGAGATTATTTGTCAGAACCGGTAACATGGGACAACAAAACATTTGAACTTGTCGACACAGGTGGACTTTCGTTTAGCAGAGGCTTAGACGAGATCACACAAAAAATTCAGCAAAAAGTTTTGAATCTTTTAAACGATGCTGCACTAATTCTTTTTATTTGCGACGCAAAACACGGCATAAATCAGGAAGATCGCAAGATCGCAAAAACGCTGCACAAAACAGGAACTCCTGTTTTTGTATTTTTAAATAAAGCCGACAACACAACAGCATATCATGAAAACATGAACGATTTTTACGCCCTTGGATTTAAAAATATTTTTCCAGTATCAGCAGTTCACGGCAAAGGAATTGGCGATATGCTTGATCTGATCGTTGAAAATCTACCAGATCGAAAAGCTGAAGAGGTTGATGAACCTGCACACAAAATTGTAATCATCGGTAAGCCAAACGTTGGCAAATCGTCGCTGATGAACGAGCTTGTAAAGCAAGAACGATCAATTGTTTCTGATGTAGCGGGCACCACGCGTGAAGCCATAAACCAAAATATTTTTTATTACAGTGACTTGCTGCAGCTTACAGACACTGCAGGTGTAAGAAAAAAGGCCAGAATCGATGATGACCTAGAAGAGTTGATGGTCAAGAGCTCGCTTTCCGCAACCAGACAGGCTGACACGGTTATTTTAATGATAGATGCCTCGCAGGGTAGAATTACCGATCAAGAGCTTAAACTTCTTTTCTACGCCTACGAAAACAAAAAAATGCTTTTAATTATACTCAACAAAATTGACTTACTTGACGACTATAACGAATTGATGTTGAGGCAAAGCATTGAAGAAAATCGCTTTATTTTCGATAAAATTCCACAACTCAAAACGTCCTGCATAACGATGAAAAATGTTGGAAAGGTTTTTGCAGAGCTGGAAAAAGTTTGGACCCGAGCCAGCCAAGAGATTGACGCCGTTGAACTCAATGAAATGATGCAAGCCGCACTTGAGCGAAAAAAGCTTTTTCACAAAACTGCCCAACTCAAAGTTCATAAAATAATTAAATTACCATCAGAAATTCCAACATTTCTTTTGTTGGTTAACATGCCAGAACATTTTGGACAATCCGAGCTTGGATGTATTGAGAACATTTTACGCGAAAATTACGAATTCAAGGGCTGCCCAATAAAATTTGTTCTGAAAAAGAAAAAGTAGGAGATTAAAATGTCGTTTTTAGAAATTAAACATCTTAGTAAAAGCTTTGGCAAAAAGCAGATTTTAAAGGATGTTTCATTCTCTATAAACCCGGGACAAGTTGTGGCATTTTTGGGCCCAAACGGTGCTGGAAAAACGACATTGTTAAAGACTATGATTGGCTTATATGGCTATGACAAATCAGAACAATCGTCTGCTCAAATATTATTTGACGGTATAAACATTTTGGATTGGCCAGTTTATAAGCGTGTGGAACAAGGCATGGTTTACTTGCCACAGCAAACATCTCTTCTACAGCAGTTAACTGTTTATGATAACCTTCAAATCGTTTTTGAATATCAGGCGTACTGGAAAAATATTGATAAGGCCGAATTTATAAAAGAACGCGATCATTGGCTTGAAATTACAGGGCTTCAAGAAACATTGAATCAGAAGGCTGGAACACTTTCTGGAGGACAAAAACGCAAACTTGAAGTTGTCCGATCTATGCTAATGCACCCACGTTTGATTATACTTGATGAGCCGTTTGCAGGCGTTGATCCAAAATCGATTTATGAACTCAAGAAAATTTTTGTAGACACATCGCAGCAAGGTATTGCTATACTCATCTCAGACCATAACGTTGATCAGTTACTATCAATTGCTCAGTTGGTCTATGTTTTTATAAACGGACAAATCGTAACATCAGGAGGTGTAAAAGAAATTATTGAGAATAAACTAACGAAGGAACATTATCTAGGAAATCAGTTTTATAACGAGATTACCCAACGATATTCGTAAATAAAAAAAGAGATAGTAGTTTTTTAACTTCAAAGGAGTTAAATCGTGCTAAGTAATATAAAAATTGCATTTCAAAACATGGAACATTCAGAGCCACTGGATAGTCATACCAGATCTAAATTACAAAAAGTCTCAGACATGTTGAGTAAAGAGGAAAATATCACACCACTTTTTGCTGAATTTTGGCTTAAATCGCATAAACAACACCCTCACAGCTCAGCAGAGTTTCATCTAAAAACCCCACGGTTCGATCTTCATGCTCACGACGAAGGCACAGACCTGTACGTCGTAGTTGACAACACCATTGACAAAATGGTTGCCCAACTTAAAAAAGAAAAAGAACGATTCAGAGAAAGTCACAGAAAACCAGATTCAGAAAAAAGCCGTTTTGGACGATAATAAACATCTTTCGGAACCGCTCTTGATACTCTTCGACAGGCTTCCTTCGACAAGGCTCAGTATGAGCGGGGTAGTGTGTATGAATCCGCTCCCAGCCTACGCGTAAAGTGATGTGGTTTAATAAAAGTGGACACTTGAGTTGAGAGGGGTATATTAAAAACCTAACTCAAAACAAAGGTGGTTTATGTCAAGAAAATACACGTTGGA